>Ga0187894_10001610_pt1 | contig 28577 bp, 24 predicted proteins | sample GBC1701081metaG_FD_136650 | JGI IMG/M metagenome (GOLD analysis project Ga0187894, IMG submission 136650) | White microbial mat communities from a lava cave in the Kipuka Kanohina Cave System on the Island of Hawaii, USA - GBC170108-1 metaG ...
CGAAGACAACGATATATTCTTAGCCCATAGTGCAGCTATGGGGAAATTAAACAGAGATTTTGAGCCGTTGAAAATGGCGACATAAAAATCAAACTGAAAATTCATAAAAATCAAACTGAAAAAATATGTCGTTATCTTCGATAACTCCGATGCCGCGAATCATCAGTCCCGCAATTAGCATTGTGAGCTACAAATATGAACGCCCTTTTCGACGGCTGGTTGATGACCTAATCAATTACGAGTTTTCTTAATTGAAATCGGAAAAAGTAAACAGTAATAAAGACAGAGTAAAACGGATATGACAGATTCACGTTGATTAAATCTGTCGTTTCTGTTTTTTGTTTGTAATCCGCTATAACAAAAAGTTGTGAAATATAAAGACTCAAGGGAAGAGTTACTTTATTCACCCTCTATTTTTACTTTTTACTTTTTACTTCAAATCTTTTGTGCCAGCAAGACTGTTTTAGTCCATCCAATCGGGTCTATGGGCGGGAAACGATAATGATTTACAACTTTGAAGTAGCGGTTGGTTTTTGTTTTGATTTCGTGCGGCGGATGTAGTTTGAAACGAAACATTACTTCGAGCATTTTGCTCGCAGGTGACGGGTGAATCGGGAGAAGCATCAGGTAGCCTTCGGGAACTAAGACACGCGCCATTTCTTCCAAACCTTTTTCCAACGAGACATATTCGAGTGCGCCGCTTGTCATAACCATATCAAAAGTATTGTCTTCAAAAGGAAGAGAGAGAACATTTCCTTGCATGAAATGAACTCTATTATAACGTCCGAGATGTTTTTTGATTGCCTCCTGTGCTTTTTTCAAAGACGAACCCGAAAGGTCGAGCGCGGTTATTTCCAACGGAGGCGAAACAGTTTTAAGCAAAGTGGTTGAAAGAAGCCCTGTGCCGCAACCCGCGTCCAAGACTTTTGCGTTCGACGGTAAAGGCGGCATATGTTTTTTCAGGTAGTTTTTAAGCGAGCGACTGTAACCGTTGACCTTAAAGCTCAAGTCGTACACTTTAGCTATGCGGTCATAAAACGAGCCTGTATCTTTCTCTTTGCGGTTCTTTTTCTTCACTTAATTACACCTCGTGCTGTTTGACTATAGTTCTTGTAATGCTTAATTGACTAGGAAAGTGCTTGTGTAGCATAACAAATTCTTTCAAAGTGGAAAATCCGTCTTGTAAAGTTAGCGCGTAACTCAGTAAAATCTGTGAACGCGGTTTACGGAAAACAGTTTTGTAAAGGACGCCATAATGGTTTTTGAAACAGACAAAGAAGTTCTTGATTGGTACGAAAAACAACCACGCGCATTATCGGAAACATTTATTAGTGAAATCCCTTGGGATGATGTGCCGCGTTATCCGCTTAATCCCAAGTTTGTCCCCGTATTGGTTTATATGCGAGACATAGAGATTTTTACAGAGGTCTATCACAATGAACTAAAACGCACACCGACAGGCAAAGACCCTGTTATAAGTAAGTTTATGGAACGTTGGGGCATAGAGGAAATCACGCATGGTGAAGTGCTGAATAAATTTTTGGAACTTGCTGGCTATCTGCAAGGCGACGGATGGATGGAAAAAGCAAAAAAATCTATTCCGTTTAGTTATACTGCCAACACTTACATTACTACCATGCTGACGAATCTGGTCGGAAAAAGTTTTACGGGAGCACATATGACATGGGGCGCGATAAATGAAATGACCGCCCAGCAAAGTTATAGACGATTGTGGATGCTTGCAGAGCATCCGGTTCTCGAAAAGATTTTACGAGCTATAGTTCGTGAAGAATCTGCACACGCACAGTTTTACTGGAGCATTGCTAGACTTGAATTAAACCGCTCCGAATTTGCACAAAAGCTGGCACGTTTTATCATTCGTAAATTTTGGTCACCCGTCGGGCAGGGAACTAAACCGGAAGAAGACGCAAACCTGATGATTACGACTCTCTTTGACGGTGAAGAAGGTGTGAATTGGGTTGATAAGCATATAACTCAGAGAGTGAAACAACTTCCGAGTTTTGAAGATGTTGACATTGTGACAAAAAGAATAGCGACTGTGGCTTTGCCCAAGACCGTAACTGCTTAATTGAGGGTTTTGAGTCCCGACTTTGGTTGAGACTCAAAACCTTACTATTGCATCGAGTCATCAATCGTTTCGATATTGATTTGCATACGTTTGATCACAATTCCGATTTCGCGGCACTGCTGAACAACTTCTGTAATTCTTTCATTGGGAAGCCTGGTGCTTGAGATTACAATTTCTTCAACCCGATTTTCTTTACAGATGTTTGGCAGAGACCCGTTTCCGCCCAGAACTTTCAAACCGTGAATTACTTTTCCTTTTTTCAAAGGGTCATCATCAACAAAACCGATTGGCGAATACTCTAGGTCTGAATTATTGCGAAGCTCGCGTAAAAGCAGTTCGCCGCCGTCGCCCGCACCGTAAATCAAAACACGCTTTCCGTTTTTGGATTGTTGTGTCGGAATCAACTGACGCAAAAGGCGAAACGCCATTCTGCTTCCTGTCACTGCGATAAAAAGAAATACACAATCCAAAACAAAGACCGCACGTGAAAAACCTTGAAAACGGAAGAGAAGAAGAATAACCAGGACGCTTGCGATTGATCCGACAATTACACTTTTTGCAAAAGTTACAAGGTCGTCAATGCTAGTGTAACGCCACAACCCCTGATAAACGCCACCCCATAAAAACGCGGCAAGCTTTATAAAAATAAGAAGCGGAACGGTTTTAATAAATAAACGCCAATCTGCTGTGTCAGCCATCGGACCGAATATGAGCGCGTAAGACGAGTAATAGGCCAGGGCTATAAGAATCACGTCCAATGCGACTTCAAAGATGCGGCGTTTGTATGAAATATCAATCAAAAAAGAGAAGAGTGCCTGATTGCGGTTTTCTTCTTTCAAATCTTCTTCGTCATAAACCTTTACACCAGCCAGATAGACGCCAAGCAATGAAAGCACAACAACAAAACCTAAGATTGCCGCGATGCTCTGGTCAATTCTGGTTTCGCGCACAAACAACGCCAATCCGCCCGACAAGATTGCAAAACCGTAAAGCATCAACACCGCCTTTCGTTCTGTTAAGCCCAAAGCGACGAGGCGATGCGAAGTGTGGTCACGCCCGCCTTGCGATGCGGCGCGTCCCTTTAGCTTTCTTAAAATTGTGACAAAGGTGGTGTCGAAAATGGGAACGAACAAAACTAAAACAGGCACAGCCAAAACCAGAAACACACTACGGGAACGCCCGCCGACAGTGTTTTGCAATACCGAACAAGCCAGGAAAAAGCCTATAAACATCGACCCGCAATCGCCCATAAAGATTGATGCAGGGTTGAAATTGAAACAGAGGAATCCGAGTAATGCCGCGATAAAGACTGAGATAAGCAGAAGTTCAGGCGTATTGCCGCTTGAAGCAAAACTATATGCCAGCACGGTTGCCGCAATTGCCGCAATGCCCGTCGCCAGACCGTCCATATTGTCCAGCAAGTTTATGGCGTTTGTGATTCCAACGAGCCAAAAAATTGTAATGACCATGTTTACAATGGTCGAATCCGTCCAAGGCAGTGTCATTCCGTAAAAGACAATGAACGACGCTCCCATCACCTGCCCGATAAGTTTTTGATAGGGTTTGATATGCCATCTGTCGTCAACCAATCCGATGAGAAAAAGGAAAGAACTTGCGGTTAAGACCACCCAGGTCTCTTTTGTGTGCGGAACGAAAAAGAGGTAGCAGATAGCTACAGTCAAAAACACACTAACGCCGCCAAGCATCGCAGTCGGCTTTTGATGCCAGCGGTCTGCTTTAGGCTTGGCTACAAAACCAATCTTCCTGGCAATTCCGCGAACGGCATATGTCAAGCCAACCGATAAAGCGAAAGCGACAAGAATGGGGACTAATGATTTTATGTCTTGAGTCGGCATTGGGACAAATACGCTCCGACACACGGAACTTTACCCTAAGTTAATTGAACAATCTGCTTGCAGGCAGAAAGTCGGGACGGGGATGTCAACTGCGGGCAAAACTCCTAAAGGCTAAAAATCAGGCTGTTGTTTGGGAAGCATTCATTTCAGCCTCCAGATAGTTATTAGAACGTCCTTGATAATAATCAATGACGCTCTGCAAAATTCCGTCGAGTGTCATTGTTGCACGAAACCCGACAAGACTGCTGACCTTAGAGACATCGGGCACACGGCGCGGCATATCTTCAAAGCCTTCTTCATATGCTTCGTCATATGGAACATAGACAATGTCGGAAGATGAATTTGTCAACGTCTTAACGCGCTCTGCGAGTTCAAGAATTGATACTTCTTCGCTTGAACCGATATTAAAGACTTGTCCGACTGCTTCGTTGTGTTCCATCAAACCCATCAATGCGCCAACAACATCACCAACATAGCCAAAGCAACGCTGTTGTTTTCCGTCACCGTAAACCGTTATTGGACGACCTGCAAGAGCTTGTTTGACAAAGTTCGGAATAACCATTCCGTACTGACCCGTCTGTCTCGGTCCGACAGTATTGAAAAGGCGGACAACGACAACGGGCAGTTTCTTTTCGCGCCAATAGGCCAGAGCCAAAAACTCGTCAATGGCTTTTGAACAAGCATAGCTCCAACGTCCTTTCGTTGTTGCGCCCATCACAAGATTCCCGTCTTCACGAAACGGAAAATCCGTACTGAGTCCGTAAACTTCCGATGTGGATGCAACAAGGACTTTCTTCTTTTTCTTATTGGCGATGCTGAGAACGATTTCAGTTCCGCGAACATTTGTTTCGATTGTGCGAACGGGGCTTTCGACAATCAATTTAACGCCGACAGCCGCCGCAAGATGAAAGACAACATCACATTGGTCAATAAGCTCGGCTGTTACCGCGTGGTTGTGTACACTGTCAATCGTGTAATGAAAACGCGGATGCCCTTTAAGATGTCGAATGTTTTCAATACTGCCTGTTGAAAGGTCATCAAGGATAAAGACCTCGTCGCCGCGTTTAATGTAAGCATCACTCAAATGTGAACCGACGAAACCGGCTCCGCCTGTAATCAAAATTCGCAAATTGTCACCCTCAGATAAAAGTTGATTCTAAAAATAGTGTCTAAATTTCTGACGCATTATCACACCGAAAAGTCTCTATAATCCAAACAAATCTTCAAAACCGCCCTCGCTTTTTCGTTGTGAACACAGCATCAAGGCAATGTGTGGCTGAAAACTTTTGAGTACCAATTCGGTGTTAGCGTCTTGCGCTTATGCAGTTTAGCCGAAAAACAAAAAAATTGCCTAATCCTTATAATCAAATTTTTTTACAACTTTAGAGATAATCTCACAGGCTTGTTAATTTTTTGCAACGAAAGTTTTGAAGTTCAGGCTTACTCTAAACTTTTGTAAAGCCGCTTAATATCTTCTAACAACCTATCTTTTGAATAGTTATTTTTCACAAAATCTTCACCGCGTTTGCCGATTTCATCTCTTAAAGAATTATTGTCAATCAAATACAAAATGGCGTGGCTGAAACTTTCCACATCTTGCGAATCCGTACGGATTCCGCGCTCGCATGATATAAAACTATCAATCGCCTCTGTTTTCCTGCCAAGCAAATCAACAACTCCGCCAACCGAGGTTGAAACGACCGGACGGGCGTTTGCCATTGCTTCAATCAACGTCAACGGCGTGCCTTCGTTAAGAGAAGTCAGAGCGGTAATGTCGAGTGCGGGATAAAAATTTTGAGGGTCGTTGCGTTCACCTAAGAATTGAACTATATCGTCCACATTCAAAGCGCGTGCTTCATCTTCAAGTTGTGCGCGAAGATGCCCGTCACCGATAATCAGAAAACGAAACCGCTTTTTTTTGTTCAAATCTTTTACACGCGCCGCAACACGAAGAAAGAGCGAATGATTTTTTATCCCGGTTAATCGTCCGACAATACCTATAAGAACCTCATCATCGTTTGCACCAATTTCGTCACGGAGAAATCCGCGTCTTGATTGATGATTTTCAAATGCGCCCAAATCAATCCCAAGCGGAATAATTTCAAAATGCTTATCATTGCCGACTTTGAACTCTTTGTTGATTTCGTTTCGTTGTTGTTGGCTTAAAACGACAATACGGTCAGAGACAAAGTGTGCAAGCATTCTTTCAATAAAGAGAAAGAGTTTTGTTTTCGTCGCCCCGTAATAACTGTGAAAGACGTGACCGTGAAATGTATGAACAAACGAAACACGGCGCGGTTTGCCGATTAAAGTTTTAAGCGTAAACCAGCGATAGATAAACCCTGCTGTGCGCCCCATCGTTCCCGCTTTTGCTGTATGCGTGTGGACTATGTCGGGTCTTTCTTTAATTAACAAACGATAGATTTTCCAAAGTGTTATGAGGTCTTTCGGCGATAGTTCGCGGCTCATTTCGGGAATGATGAAAGGCGTGACGCCGTGTTGTTCGGCAAAATAAGACATATCGTCTTCACCCTTAGGAACAACACCCGTAACAAGCACTTGTTCAAATTCTGCTCTTGGCAACCCTGAAGTGAGCCAAACAACGTGACGTGCAGGACCGCCGACGTTTAGGCGAGCTATGATGCGAACTATCTTCATATTTTCGCTTTTCGATTTTCGCTTTTCGCTTAGTAACTCAAAATCGAAAATTCATTAGTCTTCAATCCTAAACACCGTATCGGGGTCGTCTTCGTGGCGGATTTCATCAATGGGTTCTTTCTTACCTTCGCCCATATAAAGCTGATTCGGGCAATTTATTACAACACCCGGAACGCTTCCGACATTTTTATAAGCGTGTGCCACGCCTTTTGGGACAATGATAGCTTGCGGATTGTCTGCACCTACGAACAGCGTCATCACGTTGTAATAAGTTTCGGATTCTTCGCGGTTGTCCCACAATCTCAGTTTGAAATTAGATGGTCCGATGAAGCAGAACAAATCCGCCTGGTCTTCGTGTTCGTGCGGTCCGCGATGAAAGCCCGGCTCTGTCACAGAGATATAAGACATCACGGGATAGAACTTTTCATTCAGTTCGTCGTGGCGAAATAGTTCTGCGAGCCATCCGCGTTCGTCAACGAATTTCTTTAACGGATAAACAACAACGTCTTTGATTTTTCCTTTTGTGAATGTCTGTTTTTCCATTTCAACTTTGGGCGGCATTTGTTAACTCCAATTTGTTCGCACCTGTTTGTGCTACGAGTTTTGATGCGTACAAAAGACTCTCAAAAGTTCCGGCATCTGTCCACCAACCGTTTAATTCATCCCAAGTCATTTCGCCGCGTTCGATGTAATGATTATTTACATCAGTAATTTCGAGTTCGCCTCTGTCCGAAGGTTTCAATGTGCGAATGATGTCGAAAACGGTTTGGTCGTACAGGTAAATTCCTATAACAGCGTAATCCGATTTCGGAGTCCTTGGTTTTTCTTCGATACGAACGACGCGTTTTCCGTCAAGTTCAGGAACGCCGAAGCGTTGCGGGTCATTAACTTTTTTCAGAAGAATCTTTGCGCCTTTGCCTTGCTGTTTGTAATCGTTCACAGCCGCCAGAATATTTCCTTCGATGATGTTGTCGCCCAAGATAACGCAAATTGAATCGCCCGCCGCAAAATGTTCTACCAATGAAAGAGCTTCGGCAATTCCGCCTTCGCCTTTTTGATATGTGTAGTTGATATGTTTCAAACCAAAATCTCGTCCGTTTTCCAAGAGTCTCAAAAAATCGCCCGCAGAGTTTCCGCCAGTAACAATCATGATGTCGTCTATCCCTGAATTCACAAGAGTCTGAATCGGATAATAGACCATCGGTTTATCGTAAACCGGAAGCAAGTGTTTGTTGGTAACTTTTGTTAATGGATGAAGGCGTGAGCCGAGTCCGCCTGCTAAAACAACACCTTTCATTAAAACGTCTCCTAAATAATTTTGAATGTACTTTCTGAATAAACTAAATAAGCGTCAAAGCGCAAATCATCTATGAGGTTTTTTATCAAAGAGTTTATCTAAGCTAAAATATTTCCCGTACAGATTACACGGTTTTGGCTCGCAGCCCTCTGATTTTGGAAACGCAAATTTACACACACGGCGGATTTTTTTATTATTGGCAACAAGAATATAAACATATTCATGTACGATTTAACAATCGTTCTTGTAAATCGTCAGACTTTCTTAGAGTCTTAACGAAATCTTTTCAAACATTAACCTGTTTCACCTATTCCTTGAATCCGCGAAATGTTATTTACCAAAAAACAGATGCTTCTTATCGTGGCAGTCACCTTCGTTGCGAAGCTAGGTTTGGCACTCTATTTTTCGCATCTGTTGTTTTGCCAGTACCATATGCTTAAATGGGGAATCCTTGCTAAGGACGGCGGAGATACTTTTTCTTACTTAGGCGTGATGGATAACCTGTACACGCACGGCGAGTATTATTTCTGGAACGGAGCAAATAAAGTTTACGCTGGCAGGATGCCTTATTACGGGGCGTTATATTTTGTGTTGCGAATTTTTGTCTCAGCAAAAATTGCATACGATGTTTATGCCGTTTTGCAGATTGCACTCGACGCGCTTGCAACCGTAGTTTTCGCGCAACTTTGTTTTGAAATTTTTAGAAAAAAAATAGCCTTCCTTGTTGGTTTCTTACTCTACTTTTGCAGTTTTAATTTTTTCATGTTCACCATTGATTTGTGGACTGAAAGCCCTTCGTTGAGTTTTCTGATATTTTTTCTCTATTTTTATCAACGTTTTTTCATGGAGAAAAAATGGACGCACGTTCTGTGGGCAAGTCTTTTTTTAGCCTTGATGACGGTTCTCAAACCATATTTCGTTTTAATCTATCCCGTATTTTTTCTTAGCGTCTGGTTTTTATTAAATCGAAGGTTGTCTGAGTCTTACAAAGTAATACTTCTTGGTTTGCCTTTATTGATTCTTTTGTCACCGTGGATTGTCAGAAACTTTGTCACTTTGGGGAAATTCATACCTGCTCAGGAAGGTATGTACGCGGGATATAACTATCCCGAGTCTTATTACGCCTACGTTGATTTTGCGGCTTCTTGGGGCGGCGGAATAGTATTCTGGGAGCCTGATGAGGCGGGGTGTTATTTTTTGGTTCATATGGGATTTCAATGCAGATATTCGCTTCCCGATTACGCTTTGGCAAACGGGTACAGTCGCGCAGAAGTCGAAAGTGTCAGACAAAAATTTTTAGAAGTTCAGGAAAACTATTCGCCCGAACTTGATGAGGTTGTTGCCGCCGAATTTCGACGCCTCACAAAAATATACAAACGGGAAAAACCGTTTATGTATCACGTAGGTTCGAGATTTATTTTCTTTAAGAAATTTTTTCTGCACACAAATCTTTATAATCTACCGATTCATTCGGGTTTTAATTGTTACAGTCGCTATCAAGAGGTTTTTAAGGTGGCACAATTCGGAGTTTACGCTCTCGCACTTACTCTGGGCACATTCGGACTTTTCACGCAGACTGCTAAAGGAAAACTTGGTTTTCTATTTATTGCATTTCCCCTGATTCTTACTGCTTTCTTTGTTGGATTCAGAACTCACACAGAGCCAAGATATGTGGCACACGTATATCCGTTTTTATTGATTGGATTATCAGCGATTTTAATCAGTTTTATCGAAAGGCTGAAAACTCTGAAAGCAACTTAGTCAAATTTGATTTTTATACCATGGGACAAATTTGCGCCAACAAAATATCTCTCTTTTGAATCCGATGCTTTCGCTTTTAGAAGCGAGATTGCGTAATCGCGCTTTCTAAACTGTTCGGGATAGTTCATTAAATCCAGAAGTGTTGCAAACAGATTCGCGTGGCTTGCTTTATAACCCGTATCAACATCTCTTCCGATGTTGCCGATGGTGAACAATGGAACGATTGCCTCTTTGGGATTGTTGCCGCAATGGCTGTAGGTCAAGCCGCCCTCGCTGAGTGTTTGTGCGTGGTCTGATGTGTAAATGATTACCGTATTGTTTGGAAGATTACTGTAATCGGTCGCAAGATTTTTGAAAAAATTATCCAAATTATATTTGATTGCATTATCGTAAGAATTTATAAATGCAATCATTTCTTCTGATGAAACCTTATATTCGATTCCCGAAAAATTCGGTCGCCATCCGGTGAAACTGGGTTTCCACGTTGCTTCGCTTTCAGGAAAGTTTCTGTTGTAAGGCGTGTGATTACCGTGCTTAAAAATAAATATGAAGTTTCCCGTAGAAGTTTCGGTTATTTCCTTTATCTTTTTGGCGATATTGAAATCAACGCTCCAACGCCAGTTGTCACCGTTGTTAAAACTCGCGTTATTTTTCCAAACGTCAATGTAGCTCAAATCATCTTTCGTACCGCCCCAGAATGTATTCATCTGCCCGTCAAAATAGTAGGTCTTGTATTTCATAGCCTTTGCGTATTCAAAGATTGACGGGACCTTTTTCACCATCTCGTCTTTGTCAGGCATCTCTTCAGTTTTTAGACCCGTGATTAGAAGATTGTGCGACGTGATACTGCATGTTGAAGCAGAAGCGGCTATGCCCCAATTCTTTATCAAACTACGTTTGCTCAGTTCATCCAGATACGGAGTCGTCTCCCTTTCATATCCGTTCAAACTGAGATGGTCACCTCTGATTGATTCGTCCAGAACAAATACTATGTTGTTTTTCGGAGTGTAATTTTCTGCCAATACGGGTTGGTCAACCTTTTCTCTCTCTTTCTTATACGAGAAAGTATTAAAGAGAAAATAACCGACAAATGTATTTGAACAAGCCCCCAAGGATGCCGTCGGAAAACCATCAACCCACAGTCTCGGCAGAACGTACCAAACACCGGACGAAATCGAAACGGAAAGAACAAAAAGAGCTATCAGACTTTTTAGACCGTGTGCAGTTGTTTTGGATTTTTGCGTCAGCAAGACAAACAAAAAGCCTATACAGGGAATAATCGCCAACGGATTGAAATAGATGATTATCGTATTTATTTTCTGTTCGGTTGTTGTGGCGGATGCTATGGTTAGGTCAATGATTTCTGAAAATCTGCCGTAAGCGTTTTGATAACCGTATTCATGAAAGACCGCAAAAGCGAAAAGCGCAAAGTAAACGATTTTGTAACGCCGGGATGAGACGAGCGAAATGTATGTGAAAGCAAAAAAACTGAACCACGAAAAGATTAAAACCGCATAGGCAATCACAGTAAATCTGTCAAACTCTTTATTGGAAAGGTGTGATATGTACTGACCGTAGTTGACCTTCAGACACACCCGCTCTAACACTATTACAAATAATGAAAAGAGAATGGATATGATTAAAGCCCTGCAGTCAATCCGTTTGAGGGGGTTCAAAACGAAAGCCATCATTTAAGAAAAGTTTTCCTGACAGAAATCTGAACTTACTTCTGCGCCCAGATTTTCAATGAGTCGCCCAATCGCGTCAAGCTTAACAGAGAGTTAACACTATTTTTTATTAATTTTTTGCCAGGGCTCTCCGAAAGATATGCGTTGAGTTGAAAACCTGTCTGATTGCGGTCAAACTTCTTTTCTTCTTTATTGTTGTTTGAATCACCGTTTTTCAGAACATGAATAATCTCAAACGGGTTCACACCTTGCGTCTGGATGTTGATTTTGTTGAAGCCGGATTTTTCCAAGAGCAGTTTCAAACCTTTTGCAGAGAAAAGATGAATGTGTTCGGGCGGGGCGATTGTACTCCAACGGGTTCCGAGCAATCGCGCAGAAGCTCCTTTGCTGTGCGGCGTCGTTGCCCAAAAGATGCCGCCCGGACGCAAAATTCGGGCGATTTCTTTCAAGATGTTTTGAGGTTCGGGAATGTGTTCTAAAATCTCAACTGCCGTAATAACGTCGAAATGATTGTCGGGAAACTTTGCGTCCTGAAGAAATCCGAAAAAAACTTTGAAGCCTTTCGATTGAAGATAATCAACACCGGATTTTGAAACCTCTATGCCTTCTGCCCGCCAGTTGTTTTTCAACCCCGCTTCAAGCATCGAACCCGCGCCGCAACCTACGTCAAGAAGGCGATTGTTTTGGCGAAACGATTCAAAAGATTTCACGATTTCATCAAGACGGCGTGCGGCAAATTCAGGCGTAGAGTTGTCGTGTCCCTCGTAATAATCTTCGTAATCAAAAGCGGGCGGAGCATCACCGTCATTCCGTGAATAAAGCGTCATACAACGGCGACAATAGAAAATCGAATGCCCGTTTTTTTTCCCGACAAATTTCCCTTCACGATTTAAACACGCGGGACACGGAATTTCTTTTGAAAAGTTTTCTTGCTTCATTACTTTGTTACTATGTACGCCTGTTGTATCCCGAAATCACCGCCCGAATAATTTTTTTCTATTTCGTAAAATATCTTGTTAATCGGATTTGAATAGCCCGGGTAATCTGCCGGGTTTGTCACAAGTTCGCGTAAAAAACGCGAACCTAAATAGTAAACGGATGAAAAATCAACCGCCTCAAATTTTATATTTTTTTCGTTCAGAAAATCTTCCACTTTTGTTTTCTTTAAGTAGCGATTGAAATCATGCTCGACAAGCGGGGGCAGACTTTTCAATGCACGCAAGGCGTTAAGGAGAACAAGCGGTTCCCAAAATGCTTCCGAGAAAATAACTTTGCCGCCCGTTTTACAAACGCGTATGCACTCTTCGATTCCTTGTTGCTGGTCTTTCCAGTTAGGCAGATTTATGAGTGTCCGTGTTGTGTAAACCACATTGAAAGACTCGTCGTCGAATTGAAGTTTTCTGACATCTCCGACATGAAAATCAATTTTGGTATCCCCTGATTGATTCGTAAGGTTTTTTTCCGCCTGTTCAATCATACTTGGAGAAAAATCAACACCCGTAAGTGAACGCGGTTTTTTATCAAGGTGACAAAGCATAGAATATCCGTTGGCACACCCCACATCTAAAACATCATCATTTTCCGTGATATGCCGACCGATATTTTCAACCTCAAGGTTTATGGCGTAGATGTCGCCCCAACTTGCAGAATGCGATGTTCCGTGAACATCTGCCTGATTGTTCCAAAAATCTAAAATGAAATCTCCCACAAAAAATTATTCCTCATCCTTTTGATTACTTTTGTTAAGAACCTGATAAGACGGACGATTCATCGTGCGCGTGTGTATGCGTGCGATATATTCGCCTATGATTCCGAGCGTGAACAATTGCGCCCCTGAAAAGATTGCGATTGACGCCGCCAGAAACGGAAAGCCCGGAACCGGATTGCCTGAATAAATAAACCGTACAATGACGTAAACCAAAATGCCGAAACCGAAAATCGTAAAAAGAAACCCGATAACACTGGCAAACTGCAAAGGCAGTGTGCTAAAGCCCGTTACCATGTTGAAAGCGTGTGCTATCAGTTTGCGAAGCGTGTAGTTTGATTCGCCGATTTTGCGCGGATGATGGTCAACAAAAACGTGTGTAAATTTTGTAGTTCCCCACGTTAAGAGAACATCTATCGAAACGTAAGAACCTGCATAATTGCAGAAAGCCTCGCGCAAGTGTGTGCGAAGCGCACGAAGCGCACTCACGCGCCGCGCCGTCTCTGCACCCATAGCGTTTTGCAATACTACCTTTGTTAATTGTGAAGCCAGATTTCGCAAAAAAGAATGAGTCTCTTTTTCGGGCGCACCGTAAACAACATCGTAACCTTCGGATAATTTAGCCAAAAGTGTTGGAATCTCTTCGGGCGGGTGTTGTAAATCGTCGTCAATCGTGACGATGATTTCGTGCCGCGCCGTTCTGATGCCGCACAAAAGAGCATTATGTTGTCCGTAGTTTCGCATCAGATTTACGCCGCGAATCCAATCACACTTTTGCGACAAATCACATATCACATTCCAACTGTTATCGCGGCTTCCGTCGTTTATTAAAATCACTTCAAACTCTTTTGAAAGCGGGCGCAAAACCCTCTCCAATCTTTCAATGAGTTGAGGCAAAATCTGTTCGCTGTTATAGACGGGAACTACAATTGAGAGAGTTAGTTTTTCCATTCCAATATGGCGTTGATAACCTTTTCCTGTTCTTCGTCGCTAAAGCTGTTGTAAAAAGGCAAGCGCAATAATTTATCGCTTAAATCTTCTGTTACGGGGCAATCGCCCGTTTTGCCGCCAAACTTTTTCCCCATATCGGAAAGATGCAACGGCAAATAGTGAAATACGGACAAGATGCCTTTTGATTTGAGATATTGAATTAAATCTTGCCTGGCTTCAAGCGACGGCAACATCAAATAGAACAAATGAAAAGCCTGTTCGCAATGCGAAGGAATTACAGGCAAACGAATATCGTTACTGTCCGCCCAATCGCTCAAAGCCTTTTCGTAACGCAACCATATTTTTTTGCGCGTTGTTTGAATCTCGTCATGCGCTTCGAGTTGAGCAAAAAGATAAGCCGATAATACATCCGACATCAAATAACTTGAGCCCACATCAACCCAAGAATATTTATCAACTTGCCCGCGAAAGAAACGACTGCGGTTTGTACCTTTCTCGCGTATGATTTCGGCGCGTTCAATATAACTTGAATCGTTTATCAACAACGCTCCGCCTTCGCCGCAGGCAAAGTTTTTGGTTTCATGAAAACTCTGTGTGGCAAACGCCCCGAATGTCCCTAGATATTTGTCCTTGTATTTACCGAAAAGCCCGTGTGCGTTGTCCTCAACTACCGGAATGCCGTGCTGCATTATCGAATCCATTTCGCAACCGACTCCCGCATAATGAACTGCGACAATCGCCTTTGTTTTTGGTGTGATTAGTGCGTCCAGTTTGTTTTCGTCAATGTTGAGTGTGTCGGGGCGTATGTCTGCAAAAACAGGTCTCGCACCACGCAAAACAAAAGCATTTACGGTTGAAACAAATGTGAATGAAGGAATAATAACTTCATCATCAGGTTGAATATCCAAAAGAAGTGCGGTCATCTCAAGTGCGTGAGTGCATGATGTTGTCAAAAGGGCTTTTTGAACACCAAGAGATTCTTCGAGAAGCGCGTGACATCGTTTTGAAAACAGACCGTCGCCCGCCGTGTGCGCCGTCTTTACGCACTCTGCCATATACTCAAATTCGCGTCCGACCAGAGACGGTTTGTTAAATGGAATTTCTATCATCTGTTTCAGGGGCAAATCGTCTGTTACTTAAAAATGCGTTGGCTATCATGCACAAAACGCTCGAAAAACCCAAAGCCAATACGGGAAATGCGTGGTTAAAATATCTGTACTCAACAACTTTCAAGCCCGCAAAAAAACAGAGTATTAAAATCGGGATGCTAATAAACAGCAGGCTTATTTTTCTTTCAAAACTTAGTTTGACCAATCCTATTGTCCCGACAATCACTGTAAAAATATAAATCAAAAATGAAATGATTTTGAATGAGAGTTGATAAGTTCTGTAACACTTGAAACCGGGGTTTATCGGAAGATTGAAATTGTTTGTGTGCCACAGGAAATTTTTTATCATGATAACCCTTGAGTATATGTGATAGGTGAAAGGTTTTTGTGACTTATAAATGTTTGTAAGACGGTCAAATTTCGCGCTCACGGTTTTGTCCAACTCAGGTGAATAGTTTTCCTGCAAACGCATATAATCTTGCCTGACATCCTGAACATCCTGCATCGTGTAGCCTTCTGCAAGTGCGTATTCGGGAAACACGAAATTACATCCTGACGGTGGTTTGAATTGAAAATAACAGCCCGATGAATTTGGATTCCAAAAAATGAAATCGCCGCCCCATGCACCTACAAATCTTCGTAAAGCAAAGTCTGATTCGGTGTAGTTGTAGCCCGCCGTAATGCCGTCTTGTGTAGGAATAAATCTGTGTAAGACGATTGCGTTTCTGACAATCCAGGGAAGTAAAAGCAAGAGCAAAGGCAAACTCAATAAAGCAATTTGCCGAAAGAGATGTGCCGGGCTGAAATTTTTCTCACGGAAAAAAACAGCCAAAGCAAATGGCACAAAAAGAATAATCAGGTAAGCCTTTAACGTCACAACAATCGCAAGAAATATGCTTGCAATCAAAAGAGGCAATAGATTCGGGTTCGCCCAATAACGATGAAATGAATAAAGAAAAAAGACAAAGAAACTAAGCGAAATGCTTTCGGGAAAAAGAATTGTGCTTTGCGCGAGCATATTGAAATTGAGAAAAAAGAGCGTGTAGCCTATCCAGAAAGCAAACCTGCCACTTAAAACATTAAAACAAAGCAGTGCGAAAAAAACAGTTGCTGTCGAATCCAATAAAATTTGCAACAGCGCATACAAATCGCTTGCGGTTGATTTGCTGAAAGCCAGCCTGAAAATGAAATAGGGCGTGCCGTAATGCGGTGTTCTGCCCGCGTAAACATTGTTCTTTCCGTTGTAAGAATAGTAGCTTCCTCTCTCTATAAAATTATCAATCGGTTCAATATAGCTTGGTGTGTCTCCGGTTCCGCTCGCCAGATAACCGAGCTTATTTTGAGGTGTTTGGCACGTCATAAGGTGCGCGAAATAAAACGCCAGTCCGGCTTTCAAAATGAAAGTTATAAGAATTAGCAGAATGGTTTTTCTTGAGTTCACGTTTAGGTGTACCAGCCTTTTACAAGAATCTTGAGAATGTAGGCAAAGCCCGACAAATAGTGTAGGCAAAGCGCAAGAAGAGGAAGATAAAACCCCGCGTCAAAACGTGCGGATTTGTATTTTTTGATTAAGAAAATCACAGCGACGGTAAAAAGTATGTTGACCGAAGCCATCAATCCCCACAAAAAATTTCCGGCAGTTAGGCGCGTTCCGTCTTCGATAAAGAGCAGTACGATTAAGAGGGAAAGCAATGTCGTGAGAAAACAAAAAACGCTCTCTTTATTACGTGCAAACTCCGGATTCAAAATATAGAACGCAATAGGAAACGCAAAAGCAAAAATCAGCGAAAACAGAAACATCCAGATTGAACCATAATGTTCCGCGAAGAGGGCAAAGAAATCTAAACGTATGCCTCTGCCTCCGCCGCTGTAAATGTTTTTTGACAGAATGAAAAGCTGAAACAGTAAACACAAACCGCCAAAGAAAAGAGGTATTAAGGAGAGGACGAATTTTTTGCTCAGACGGTTGAAATAAAACGTAAACAAAAAGAACACGGGTGCGAACGAGAGAAAATAAACGGGTTTGATAAAAATGTTTAGAAAGACCAAAAGAATTGTCAGCAAGATGTTCTTCCTGTCAGGGTCGTTTATTAGTTTGAAACCCTGAAAAAACAAAAGAATAGAGAAGGGAAGCATCACCAGATAGGTTGAATTGTGCCAGCAATTCGGATTGATAATATAGACATAAAGCCAACGGTTTTTTATCAACAAATAGTTTGGAATTGAAATAGATATTGAAAGAAATAAGGTGAAGAAAATTACTGCGAGAGCGATTGTCGTATCTGTCCAAAAAGGGTTTCGTCCTTCTTTATTGTTTGAAAGAAAAACCTCTTCAATCTTCTTTTTTATAATTGCGTATTTAATGCCGATAAAGATGCTAACGACTATCTGCAAAGCGAGAAGAATAGCGTTGTAGTTGCACGTTCCCAAAGTTATCAGCCAGATAAATCTAAAGAGAAGAAAGTGTGGTTGATAAAATTCCTGTGTAATCGGACAACTGTAATTTTGTATGAAAAGCGTGTGCTGGTCGTAATCGGGCGCAAGAAGAGGAACGCGAATCAGCCAAAACGAATAGAGCGCGAGCAAAACGGCATCCGCGTTTTTTAAGATTGAAGCGATAAAGTTTGAAGAAGGTTTTGGTGTCATTGTTTTACCTCAATCGGCGGCAAATTTTTTGATGGGAAAAACCTGTCGCGTATCTTTAAAAATGGCATTTCGATAATCTTTGCCGCGACAATACCCACAACGAAACTCAATATAACCGTCAGGGCGACAATTAACGTGCAATTGAGGGCGTTTCCGAAAATCTTTTTGCAGATAATCAAAATCCCCCATTGCATCACGGGTGCGTGCCACAAATAGACCGAATAAGAGTGTGAGCCGACATAACCGAAAATACCGAGCAAATGAGAATCTAAAACCTTTGAAGAAATCGCTGCACACAACAAAGCACCGCTACCCAAATAAAAAAGAGCAAACCCGAATGTGTAAATAAAAGGTGTTGTTTCAAGTTCAAAAACAAATGCGGGAATCAATAGACAAAGACCGGCTATGAACAAAGCGGGTTTGTATTTCTCTGCGAATTTATCAAACACGCTTCTGTGAAAATGATAGAAATAGGAGATTAAAACACCGAACAGAAGTGAATCTATACGAAGATGCGTCGGTGTGAGAAAACGCGGCGGATTCCAAGAGTAATAATAGCCGTTTGCAATTCTTAAAATCAGCAACAGGATACAGACGGCAATAGTTATCGGAACAATGGGTCTGAAAGGGTCGCGTGATGATTTTTTATATTTCAAAATCAAAAGCAAAACAACCGGCAAAATAAAATAAAAATGTTCTTCGACAGCTAACGACCAAGTGTGCCACCAGATTCCGCCTATGTAGTTTTGAAGAAAAACGACCTCTGCAAATATGTTTAATTTACTTATTGCTTGGGGATTGAAAACCAGCCAGACGATTAAAGTCGTTATAAAGAAAAAATAGAATGCCGGATAGATTTTGAAACCGCGTCGGATATAAAAACGACCGATTGAAAGCGAATCGTTTTTTTTGTAATCACTAAAGAGCAAACCCGATACAAGGAAACCGCTAAGAACAAAAAATAAATCCACGCCGACCCAACCGCCGCGCGTCCACAACTCGCCGATTTTATAGAGTGACGAAGAGCAGTTTTCACCCAAAGGCGGAAAATGTCTTCCGATGACAAGAAAGACGGCTATGAAACGCAAGATGTCTAAGGATTGATTTCGTCGGATGGTTGTGGTCAAAAGATTTTCCTTCAAGTGATCTTACGCGCCACGAGCAACAAAGATGAACCGAACGGAGGATTTTTACTCAAACTCATTTCCGCTTTCATTACAGTCTTAAAAAGGTTGTTGATGAAATTTCCGGGCGGGCGAAATCCTTTTTTCAGCACCTCTTCAGGTGATTCATCTTTATTGAGGTTCATCAAAAATTTTCTGAGAAGAAGAATCGGAATATTCGCCGCACCCCAATAAGACATGGACAAAACCGAAAGATTGAAATCTTTTAACTCCGCATTCATGATCGGTTTATCGTATCTTTTGACGTGACCTTGAACTTCATCGTAACGGCTGTAAAGAAATTGAAGCGCGGGGACATTGATAATCAGAAAGCCTTCGGGTTTTAAGTGTTCAAGCATTGCAGAGATAAATGTTTTTGTGTCTGTTATGTGTTCGATAACATCAAAAGCAGTGACAACATCGTAAGCCCCGACAAAGGTTTCGCGTTTTTCCAGAATGTCGTAATACATCGTTCGCCCGCGCCCCTCTTTTGCATGTTGAAGTGCTTGATAATCAATATCAACCGAGTCAACATCCCACACTGTAACGGCTTCGATTTGTTTTCTGAAAATCGCCGCCCCGCAACCTACGTCCAAAACTTTCAGATTTTTTTCAAATGGAATGTTTGCTGATTTCAGTTGGTGCATTAAGGCTCTTTGCCGCCACTCGAACCAGAAATGAGACTCGTCCGACAGCTCAAAAAAGCTTTGAACAAAAGAGTAAGATTGTAAATCTGAAATGACTTCTATGTTGTTACTCATTCTTATTTTTCAGTGATAAGGCATATCGCCGAGAAAATTTCACGCCGCAGGCGCAGAGAACGCAGAGTAAGAGAGTGCAAAGTATAATTAGGTTCAATAGCTTAATCTTTGACGCCAAATCAACTTTTCTCTGCGTTCTCTGCGCCTCTGCGTGAAATGATTTGTTTCGGGTTCACAGATTATTGACAATCCTATGATAGCCATCTACCACTTTCTCGACATTAAAATTAATAAGCAGACCAAGTTTCATATTCGCTAAGCGTAAATAAGTCAAAACTTGTTTTCGATGAACCGGAGCAAGCGTTTCAACAGATTTTATTTCCACGATAACTTTATCTTGAGCAATCAAATCAATACGAAAACCTAAATCGAGTTTTACTTTCTCATAAATAACAGGCAAGCCTTGTTGTGTAATAACTTTTAATCCTCGTTTTGTTAGCTCATAAGCCAATGTTGCCTCGTAAACGGACTCTAATAAACCAGGCCCAAGTGCCTTGTGAATTTGTATAGCAGAATCCAGAACTACTTGAGAAATCTGATTCTCTTGCATGATAGAAACCTCCTTTTGAGTGAATTAAGTTTGAGTTCTTCTACCTCTGCGTTCTCTGCGCCTGTATGCGAGAAATAATTTAAGCCAAGAAAATTTCACGCCGCAGGCGCAGAGAACGCAGAGACAAAATCCTTTATCATTTTTCAATAACAGAGCGGACAATGTAAGTCGGTCTTTGTTTGCTCTCTTCGTATATGCGTGCGATATATTCGCCGATGATGCCCAAAATTATTAGTTGGATTCCGCCTATTAAAAGCACCACCGCAATAAGAGAAGTCCAGCCCGGCGGCAGGCTTTTAACGAAGTGCATAACGACGGCGAATATTAAATAGATAACGGATAACGAGCAAGTAATAAAACCGATATATGCCGCAAGCCTTAGAGGAAAACTCGAAAAAGAGACGATACCGTCAAGAGCAAGTCTGACGAGTTTTCTAAAAGTATATTTTGTCTCTCCGGCGTGTCTTGCGTCGCGTTCGTAAGGAAGCGCGATTTGTTTGAAGCCCACCCAACTCCTAAGCCCTCGCAGAAAACGATTGCGTTCGGGCAAAGCTTTTAACTGCGCCACGACCTTTTCATCCATCAGACAAAAGTCGCCGCTGTCGAGCGGAATATCAATATTCGAGATAAATTGCAGAAGACGGTAAAAGGCAAAATACGAAGCGCGTTTTAGAAAAAACTCCTTTCGTTTTTTTCTAACGGCATAAACAACTTCGTTTCCCTTGCGCCAGAGCGAAATCATCTCGGAGAGAATTTCGGGCGGGTCTTGAAGGTCTGCGTCCATCAGAACAACTGCCCGCCCGCGACTGTAATCAATCCCTGCTGTTATCGCCGCCTGATGCCCGAAGTTGCGCGAAAAATTTATAAGCCGGATGTGTTCGTCTGTTTTTATTATCCCGGAAATTATTTCCGTTGATTTGTCGCGGCTTCCGTCGTTGACGAAAATAATTTCATAGTCGCCGATAGATGAAAGCGTTTCCGTAAGCCGCCGATAGAGTTCCGGCAGGTTTTCTTGTTCATTAAAAACAGGGGTTACAACGGAAATTTCAACCGATGATTTTTGATTCTGCTCTTCGAGTGCATTTATTAGCTTTTGAACCAGGTCTTGAAGAATAGAACCGTCGTTGTGCGTAAGCCCGTTTTTTTCGGGGACTTCGCGCAAAAGTTCTAAAGCAAGTGTAGCTGCAACATCGGGACGTTGACGTAAAATTTTTTGTAAGTTTTCTTCGTGCATTCGGGCTGATTCAAATAATCGCAGACTGATGTTTAAGTCAAGTTAAGTTTCGGCTACTTTGCTGATTTGTCGGATAATAAATCTTTCTGAAAAAACTGATTTGGCAGAGAAGTTATCACTCACTAATATCAGTTAATCAATGAATCTTTGAAACCACAATTCCAACATCAAAAGCGTCCAGAGTCCCTGTCCGTTATCGCGTGCTCCGCTTATGTGTTCATTGATGAGTTGCTCTACTTTTTCCCGTTTCAATATCCCGCGATTTTGAGCTTTCTCTGTCAGTAAAACTTCAAGCAGAAAGTTTTTCATTTCGCCTCTGAACCAATGAGAAATCGGAACGCCGAAACCCATTTTTCTTCGTTTCAGATTTTCTTGTGGCAGGAGTTTTCCCAAGATTTTTTTGAGTAAGTATTTTGAAGTCAATCCTTTTAGTTTTAAGTTTTCGGGGAGACTTGCGGCAAACTCAATTACGTTGTGGTCTAGGAAAGGCGAACGTGCTTCCAACGAAACAGCCATCGTTGCAATATCAACCTTTACAAGCAAATCATCCGGCAGATATGTCATTATGTCCGTTAAAAGAACCGCATCAACTATACCTGCACCGTTTGCGTGTGCGAACCATTTCGCAAGATTGTCGGCGGGGTTGATGTGTCCGACCTGTGATTGAAATTCTTTTGTATAGAGTTCTTCTTTTGTCTGTTTATCAAGAACATTTACCCATGCAAGATAACGTTCGACCTTTGGCAGAGAAGCCGCTTTCAAAAATCTTTTCGCATCGCGAACACGGCTCTTTTTCTTTTCGGAAACGGGAAAGGCTTGGACGGGCGATTCGATAAAGGCTTTTCGCAAGAGACTTGGTATTTTGTGATAGCGTTCGGCGATTTTCATTGCTGCATATCTTTCGTATCCGGCGAAAGATTCATCACCGCCGTCACCGTTTAGTGCAACCGTGACGTGCTTTCGCGTTTCGCGTGCGACGTAATATGTCGGTATCGCGCTTGAATCCGCGTAAGGTTCGCCGTAATGCCCGACCAGCATAGGCAAAATTTCCAGTGCGTTTGGACGGACAATAAATTCGTGATGGTCTGCGCCGATATGTTCTGCTACACGCTTGGCATGATGAAGTTCGCTGAAATCCTGTTCTTCAAAACCTATGGAAAATGTCTTAACGGGTCTATCGCTGACCTCAGCCATCAAAGCAACAACCGCGCTTGAATCAATACCGCCCGAAAGAAATGCGCCCAAAGGGACTTCGGAAATAAGACGAAGCCGCACGGATTCGCGCAATATCTCAATCGCCCTTTCGCCCGCTTCTTCTTCGCTGATTTTTATCTTCTTGTTGAAATCAGGTTGCCAGTATCTTTCAGTTTTTATCTCGCCGTTTTTCCATTTCAGCCAATGACCGGGTTCAAGCTTTTTGATTTGCTTGTAAGCCGTCATCGGCGCAGGAACGCATAAAAAAGAAAGATAATGATGGATTGCGTTGTGGTTTATGTCGCGGCTGATGTTGGGATGACAAAGAAGAGCTTGAAACTCGGAGCCGAAAATTAAATCTCCGTTATGCCCGGCATAGAGCAAAGGTTTTTTACCAACACGGTCACGCGCCAAAAATAGCGAATCGTCGCACGTATCCCAAATCGCAAACACAAACATCCCGCGTAAGAATTTCGGACAATCTACGCCGTATTGATCGTAAAGGTGAACGATGATTTCCGTATCGCTGTTTGTATAAAAAGTGTGACCGAGTTTTTCTAATTGTGAGCGGATTTCCTGATAGTTATAAATTTCGCCGTTGAAAACAATCCAAGCCGTTTTGTCTTGATTGTGAATTGGTTGCTGACCGCCCGCCAAGTCAATGATGGCAAGACGACGCATTGCCAGACCGACACCGTCATTGATATAGAAACCGTCTTCGTCCGGACCGCGATGATGAATTGTTTCGTTCATCCGCCTCAACAGCGATTCATCAACCGGTCTTTTGTCTGTGTGAGTTATTCCAACTATTCCGCACATTTTTCCTACCTGAATTACGCTTTATTAAATCATTATTGTATTGCCGGGTAAGATAATAACGGACTTGTTCATTTTGTGCGATTTTCAAACCCCTCTTTTGTTTATTTTCTTTTCGCTCTTGCCACAGAACTATTCCGACAGCCGTGAAAATGAGATAAAAAATCAGGAGTTGTGAGCGTTGCCTGTAAGCAGTGCCGACATTGCTTTGAAAAAGTGCATAGACCAAAGTAAGAAGGGTCATGAAAAGTAAAAGCGGAGTTATGTTCCTAAGTTTGTGACGAATTGAATAGACCAAACCGCTTATTAAAAAAGGAGTGGTTGACCACCAAATAAGCATTTCAGGCAAGGCAATTATTTGACCTACGTTTGTCATCTGCCATGGGAAAGGAGCAAGCAGAACATATAATATTCCGATTGGCAAAAACGAAATTGCCCCTGTCGGAGTGGAAATGTCAACATCCCTGCCATAACCCGATGCGGAAGCATTAGCTCCCCAATGTCGCATACTTTGAATCTTTTTCAGGTCAGTATAAGAGTCCAAATCATTGCTAGTGTTACGAAATGCCCCCATGCTGATTACTATCATTCCAACAGCAAAGACTAAAACAATCTGTCTGGCAATTGCAGAGCCTTTTATGCCTTTACTACAAAGCAAGAAACCTCCGGCAATTGAAATTATCATCATGTAGAAAACGTAAAACCGGAGACCAAGTAAACCGAATAAAGAGGCTACAAGAATCACCGCATAAGGGAAATGAAATTTTTCAAGCAATTTAAGCGTGCAAAGTGCTGTCACGGCAAGAAGAAATACAATGAGCGAATCTTTCAACCCAAGCGATGACCACAGAACAAGCGATGGGAAAAATGCAACAAGGCAGGCAGAAAGACGAGCGGCTCGGATGTTGCGAAAAATTGTATAGCTACAATAATAAATAATCGGAGCAGTTGCCGCGCCAATAACGGCATTAAAGAGTTGTGGAGCAAAAATAGCACGTCCTGTAAGATAATAAATACTAGCGGTAAGATAGCTCATGGTGAGATTATTTTGCTGGATTCCCAATGCATAATTAACAGAACCAGGCTCATTCCAGTATTTGATAATATCTCTTGCATACTCATCATATGTGAGTGCATCAGGACCAAGAGCATCGGCAAACGTAGAGACTCTAAGCAAAGTTGCAAGCATAACTCTCAACAACAACCCTGCAAGAAAAATGTTTCGTAAAAAGTTATCGCTTTCTTTTGATGTGTTTATTATCAGAAGTATAGGTATTGTTAACAGCACAGACCAACACCGCACCGGTTCCACCCGGTACAGCCACAATAATAAATATACCAAATAGAAGAAACAGCGAAAGAAAAAGCTGATTCATAGCCGCAATTGTCCGAATAGACTTTAGGAAGGGAATATGTTGGCGGGCTTTCTTAATGCCAACAGGGCACAGTTAAGATAGCGTATGCTGAGAAATAATTGCAACAGAGAAGACAAGAAAGAACACAAAATTGAGAGGTAATTAACGCGTGGGACATTTTCAATAAGAATTTGCCATCTGAAATAAGAGGATAAGCAATCTTACTTTACTTTGATTTTCTCTTATTTCAGGTGGCAAATTCTTATTTACTTGGAATTGACTCAAACGGTCGTCTTTCTATTTGATAATGGTCATTTACCTTTTCCGGCGTCTGTTTTTGGTTCTCTTTCTTTTCCTGCCGTAACACAATACCGACGGCGGTGAACATTAAATAAAAAATGAGTAACTGTGAGCGTTGTCTGTATGCCGTGCCGACATTGCTTTGATAAATTGAGTAAGCCACAGTCAGAAGAAAGGTGAAAAGCAGAACGGGCGTTATTGTTCTGAATTTGTGCCGAATCGAGTAAATTAGCCCGCTTACCAAAAGCGGCAACGTACCCCACCATATAAGCATTTCAGGTAATGTCATTAAATTGCTTAGTCTGGTCATCTGCCATGGAAAAGGTGCAAACAAAACGTAAAGCGCACCTATCGGAGCAAATGATATAGCTCCTTCGACAGTTGAAACGTCAGCATCTTCTCCAAACCCCGATTCGGAGACGGTAGCACCCCATTGTCTGACGTTTTGTGCTCTTTTGAGGTCAACAAAGGTTTCGAATTCGGTTGAAGTATTGCGGACTGCGCCTAAATAAGCCACAGAACCGATAACTATAATTAAGAGAACAATCTGTCTTACAATGACAAAGCCGGTTATGCTTCGGCTGCCTATTAAAAAACCGCCCACGATTGCAATCAGCATCATGTAGAAAATGTAGAACCTGAGTCCGTATAAACCGAAAAGCGATAACAGTAGAAGCAGAAGGTAAGAGAGACGTAATTGATCTAAAAGTCTTAATGTGCAGAGCATTGTGGTTGCAAGCAGAAAAACAATAAGGGCGTCTTTCAAACCCAACGATGACCACAAAATCAGTGAAGGAAAGAATGCAATAAGATAAGCGGAAAAACGTGCCGCACGAATGTTGTGAAAGATTGTATAGGTGCAAAGATAAATAATCGGCACGGTTGCCGCGCCAACGGTGGCATTCATAAGTTGTATTGCAAGCGGGTTTCGCCCTATAACCCAATAGATTGCTACAACCACGTAACTCATACCCAAATTATTTGGGTTAATACCGAAGTTGTATTTATAAACCATGACATCATCCCAATACTTGATAATGTCACGAGCAAACTCATCGTAAGTTTGTCCGTCAGGACCAAGCACAAAGCTTTTGTTTGTAGCAAACAAAATTATTGCTAAAACTATTCGTGCAAGAAGTGCCCATAAAAAGATGTTCCTTAAAAACTCCGTATCGTCTTTTATGCTGTTGAGGACAAAAAGAGTTGGAAGGGTAAATACAAGACCGACGAGAACCGCTCCCGGACCATACCCAGGAGCGGCTAAATTTGCACCAACTGCAATACAAAGAAAAGCTGCAATAAATAGCTGGTTCATAATGCTACAAAAACTAAAGCTCTAAAAAAGTGAAACTATACTTTTCTTGCCAATGCTACGATGTTAGGAGCAAGATAGCCCACAGAGCCGAATCTCAGCAAACGCTCAATCATTGAGAGCCTGTAACAAGCCGAACGCATAACCTTGCGTTGCCAATCCATTAAAGGCGGCGTCGGGTATTGAAAACACTGTCCGACGTATTCGTGCCAATTAGGTGTTTGAACGGGTGGGTCAAGGACAATTTGCAAAGTCTTGAATCCACCTTTTTCAAGCATCTGTTTTAATGTGGTATCGCTGTAATGAACAACGTGTTCGTAAGAATCCCAAATGCCCTGCTCAGGTTTCTTACCCATTGCACCAAGGACTTTCTGTTTGAGGATGCTCCATTTTACGTTCGGGACTTTTACGTAGAGAACGCCGTCGGGTTTTAGATATTTTCTTGCATCGCTCAGAAAACCTTGCGGATTTGTAATGTGTTCAAACACATCCGAAAAAGCGACAACATCAAATGCGCCTTCTTCGTGGGCGGGCAATTCGTTTAAGAAACAGTTATAAACCTGATAACCGTGTTTGCGTGCAAGCGAAGAAAGTGAAGGCGAAGGTTCAACACCGACAGTTTCCCAACCGCGTTTCATGGCAAGTCGCAGAAGCATTCCTAAGTTACAACCGACATCCAAAAACCTTCCGCTCTTTTTGAATCGTTCAATTGCTTTGATTTCGCAAAGGTAATTAGAGTCGCGGTGATGCGCGGCTTTTCCCTCAAAGATAAGGCGCGATTCTTGGTAATAAAGATTTGCATCGCCCCAATATATTTCTTCGGGCGAATGTATGCGCGGGCTTGTGTAAACCAGATTGCATTTCAGGCACTGCGAAACACCTACGGCACCATGTTCGGTGTAAAGGCGTGTTCGGTCTTCGCTACCGCAAAGCGGGCAGGCGACTTCGATAACCTCATCTTTGTTGTAAGTGTCTTTTTGCGTTCCGCCTTTAACGTAATCCTGTGAACCTGCGACAAGTTTCATTATTTATCCTCAAACTTCCTGACAAGCTGTCCCATCGTCATAAAATCCAATTCGCCGTTTTTACGAAGCCGCGCAGCGTGTTCCATGATTTGACGAAGCCCCGTGAACATCGCTTCGGTTTCGTCTGCCATATTCGTCGGGTGAAACCAAAGGTGAAAGACTTTCTTTTCTTTTACCGCCGCATTCAAACCCTTGACGGCGCGTTTCACGCGCAGGGAAAGCGGAATGTGTTTGCGTTTTCCGTGCATTGGAAAATAGATGGCAGAACCCGCTATGTTCCAAAGCCCGCTTTCTGTTTTTTCGGGCAAAATAACGGGCGGTTTTGCGGCACGAAGAACATCTATAAGGCGCAAAACCCTACGCGCTTTTTCCGGGACTTTCGGGTTTTCGTACCAATTCGGTTCTGCGCCGCGATAGTTTGTAAAACCTTGTTCTCTCAATACATCTAGATAACCGACTTCATTGCGCGGAAACGCAAAAGATTCAAGTTTTACACCGATGCTGTCTGCAAGGCGCACACATTCCTTCATCTCGCTCTCTGCCGTTTCGCGTGAACAGCCTTCATCGGCAAAGATAACGTGCGAAAAAGAATGTGAACCGATTTCTTGAGGTACAGAACAGTTTTTGATTTTCTCAACAAGGCTTCGCCCTAAAAAAACCGAATCGCTATTTTCGCTGTGGGGTTTCAGATGTTGAAACCAATCACCGTCCATCCAAGCGTGTTTCGGGCGAACGATTTGCGGATGCATCACACCGTCAACAGTTTCGACTTTATCGAGAAAAAGATGACCGAGAATGCACCACGTAGCGGGAAATTCAAACTCAACAAAGAGCGCGAGCATTTCATCAATCACGCGTTCGCGTTCAATCAAACAGGCGCGTTTGAAACCGCCGTCAACGCCAAACAAATCCTGCGTTCCCCAAATCAGTTCAAAATCCAGACTGATTGTAAACGCGCCTTTGTTGAGCTTGTTAATCATAAAGTTTCTTACTGTAAATAATTAATACCTCGAATAGTTGAGGGAAAATAAGCTGTCACCAGAGCTAAATTTCTCGAACCTTTTTTCGACCAACTCATTCCTTTTTTCTTTTGTCGCTTGGCTACTA
>Ga0187894_10001611_pt1 | contig 28558 bp, 27 predicted proteins | sample GBC1701081metaG_FD_136650 | JGI IMG/M metagenome (GOLD analysis project Ga0187894, IMG submission 136650) | White microbial mat communities from a lava cave in the Kipuka Kanohina Cave System on the Island of Hawaii, USA - GBC170108-1 metaG ...
CCGAGGGCCGGCATGCCCTTTCCGCGGAGCCGAAACACCGTGCCGGTTTGCGTGCCCGTCGGAACCTTGAGCTTTTCCTCGCCCTCAAGCGTCTTCACCATGATGTCCGCGCCCAACGCGGCCTGCGCGAACGTGATCGGCACGGCCTCGTAAAGGTTGCTACCTTGTCGCTCAAACTGGTCGTGCTCGGCAACGTGGATAACCACGTAAAGATCGCCCGGCGCGCCACCCTGCGTGCCTGATTCACCTTCACCAGAAACGCGTAATCTGGAACCGGTTTCGACCCCTGCCGGAATCTTCACTTCCATCTGCTTCTCGCGCTCGACGCGTCCTGCGCCGCGGCACGTCTCGCACGGATCCTTGATTACACGGCCTGCACCGCGGCACACATGGCAGGTACGCGCCACGGAAAAGAAGCCCTGCTGATATCGAACCTGTCCGGTGCCGCTGCAAGTCGAACAATTCTCCGGGTGCGTTCCGGCTTTCGCGCCCGAGCCTTTACACGTGTCGCAGGTCTCAAGACGCGGAATGCGCAATTGCGCCGTCATTCCCGTTGCCGCTTCTTCAAGCGTGATCTCCAGGTCGTAACGAAGATCCGCGCCGCGCTGCGCTGTCGAACGTCGCGTGCCACCGCGCGCGCCGCCAAACACATCTCCAAACCCGAACAGGTCGCCGAGTATGTCTTCAATGCCACCGAAACCCGGTGCGCCCCAGTTACCGGCACCCGCGCTACTCGACACCCCAGCATGACCAAACCGGTCGTAACGCCGGCGTTGTTCGGGATCGGACAAAACGCTGTAGGCTTCGGCCGCTTCCTTAAACTTCTCTTCCGCTGATGAATCACCCGGATTCTTGTCAGGGTGATACTTGACCGCCAGCCGCCGGTACGCACTCTTCAGCTCCTGCTCGGTGCACGTGCGGCTTACACTTAAAACTTCGTAGTAATCTCTTTTGCTCATTTCTTAAACTTCGCTCGTTGTCGCATCCGTTGCTGCGTTCAGCATCGCGGATGTGAGTTGTCCGGCGACAACTTCCAAATTTGTTAATGCCTTCTTGATCTCGTCAGCCCTGTCTGTCTTCAGCGCCGCCTCAGTATCACCAAATACCTTTTCGGCATACTCTTGCTGTTCCTCCGCCAACATCCCACCAAACTTAATAAACGACTTCTTTGTATTTCTCAGCAACGAATCAACACGATTCTTCAGCATCGCTGTCTCTTTGGCGCTGCGATCGGAATCGGCAGATTCTTCAGCCTCGTGAATGAGACGGTCAATCTCTTCGGGCGCCAGACCCGAAGTGGGCGAGATGCGCATCTGCTGCTCGCGTCCGGTCGTCTTGTCCTGCGCCGACACGGAAACGATTCCGTTCGCGTCCACTTCAAACGAGACTTCGATTTGTGGGACACCACGCGGATTCGGCGGAATCCCCACCAGCTCAAATTTGCCCAGCGAACGATTGCCTTTCGCCACTTCGCGCTCACCCTGCAAAACGTGAATCTCTACCGATGACTGGTTGTCGACAACGGTTGTAAACGTCAGGCTGTTGCGCAACGGAATGGTCGAGTTGCGTTCGATAATCTTCGTAAACAACCCGCCGCGGGTTTCCAGGCCCAGACTCAGCGGCAACACGTCGAGCAGCACGATGTCTTTCACGTCGCCACTCAAAACGCCGCCCTGAATCGCCGCGCCCATCGCTACAACTTCGTCCGGATTGATCTCCGCCGACGGCTTGCGTCCGAAGATCTTCTCGACCGTGCGCTCGACGATCGGCGAGCGCGTCTGGCCACCGACCAGAATCACCTTGTGAATGTCGGACGGTTGCAGCTTGGCATCTTTCAACGCCGTCTGACACGGTTCGATAGTCTGTTCGACGAGGTCACCGACAAGTGTTTCAAAATCTGCTCGCGTCAAGGTCTTGTTGAAGTGTTTCGGACCCGAGGCATCGGCAGCGATGAACGGCAGGTTGATGGCCGTTTCAGTCGTGGATGAAAGATCGCACTTGGCGCGTTCCGCAACCTCTTTCAGACGCTGCAAAGCGAGGCGATCCTGTCGCAGATCGATTCCGGTGTCGGCAAGAAACTGACCCGCCATCCAGCTCATGATCCGTTCGTCAAAGTCCTCACCACCGAGAAACGTATTGCCGGAAGTGGACAAGACTTCAAACACGCCGTCGTTCATTTCAAGGATCGAAATATCAAACGTGCCGCCGCCGAGGTCGTAAACCGCGATGCGCTCCGAGTCTGATTTGCCAAGACCGTACGCGAGCGCCGCGGCAGTTGGCTCGTTGATGATGCGTTCGACTTTCAGCCCGGCGATCTTGCCCGCGTCTTTCGTGGCCTGCCGCTGGGTGTCGTCGAAGTAAGCGGGAACGGTGATGATCGCGTCCGTCACCGCCTCGCCGAGGAAGTCTTCGGCGGCGGCTTTGAGACGTTGCAAAACGATCCCGGACAACTCCGGTGGACTGTAATTGCGGCCCTGCACCCGCACTCTCGCATCGCCGTTTGGTGAATCGACGATTTCAAACGCCGAAGTCTCGCGCATTCGTTGCACTTCCGGCGAGTTGAACTTGCGGCCGATGAGACGCTTGACGGCATAGACGGTGTTCGCAGCATTGGTCACCGCCTGGCGCTTCGCAATCTGACCAACCAGCCGTTCACCTTTTTCAGTGAAGCCGACAACGGTTGGCGTCGTGCGCCCACCTTCTTTGTTAGGCACGATCTGCACTGCGCCGCCTTCGAGCACCGAGACGCAGCAGTTCGTGGTGCCTAAATCGATGCCAATTGCTTTTCCCATCTATCCAGATTTACTTTCGTGTCGCAACTTTCACCAGGGCGGGACGAATCAACTTATCGCCAAGGCGGTAACCCGCGACGATCTCCTGCATTACAGTGTCGGGTTCGTATTCGTCCGTAGCTTCCGTGGTCACTGCTTCATGAACATGAGGATCAAAAGGCTCGCCGACTGAGGGAATCGGTTTAACTCCCAACGCCTCGAGCACGCCGTTGAGTTGTCTCCAAATCAGATCAACTCCACTCAAAAAGTGACGAAACTCGTCCGACTCCACCGCTTCGACCGACGACTCAGCTTCCAGCGCGCGTTTGAGATTGTCGGAAACAGGCAGCAGTTTCGTGGCGATATCCGCCACCACGCGATTGTAAGTCTCGTTGCGTTCGCGCTCGACGCGCTTGCGATAGTTTTCAAAGTCAGCCTGGCGGCGCGCGAGCTGGTTTTTCAACTCGGCGTTTTCAGCTTCAATCCGCTTCAGTTCCGATCTCGTCGCGATCAACTCGGCCCTCTCCGGTCCGCCGATCGTGTCTACACCTTCGCCCGGATCAGACGGTGAAATAGCGTCGAGTGACGCGTCGTCTTCGTCGATTGAAAAAACCTCGTCTAGATTATCAATGTCGGGATCTACTCTATCCATTTCTGACTCGTCATCCACAGAACCGCCTTCGTTTTCAGCGTCCGTGAATCTGATCGGAATGCGGTAGGGCTTATCTTTCCTGTCTGATTTCATTAGTAGGCAGGATCTGATTCTCTAGGTTAAGGGGCGGCCCGTTCTCCGAGGCGATGCTCAATCAACCGCGCCATGTAGTTTACCATAGCCATAATCCGCGCATATTCAATTCTCATGGGCCCAACGACGCCGAGCGCGCCGACGCCCCCATTTTGTCCGACCTGGTACGGCGCGGTGATTAACGCACAACTCCGCATCGAGTCGGTTGGGTGCTCACGGCCGATGACTACATGCACGTCGCCGGAGTAAGGGTGTTCGTGAACACACTCGTTGAGAATCTTGATCAACCGCGACTTCTCTTCAAACATCCGGAAGAGATCGCGCATGCGTTCGATGTCGTCGAAGTCGGGCTTGGTCAGGATGTTTGAAGCACCGTCGACGTAAACCTCGCCGCCGATTGCCTCCTCGCCTTCGAGGCTCCGCTCACAGAGCAGCACCGCATTCTGAAGCAGTCGATCGTAGAGCGCCTTCTCTTCTTTCATCAGCTCGACGATCTCCGCCCTGATCGTCAGCAGGCTCTTGCCGCTGAATTCAGTGTTCAGGTAGCGCGTGGTGCGGTCGAGTTCGTCCTGCGTAAACTCGTCGGAGACGCGGATGACCTTGTTATGGACGATGCTGGCGGTCGAGACGAGCACGACGAGAATGCGCTTGTCAGGTAGTTGCACAAAGTCGATGTGCTTCAAACGGTTCTCGCCCAAAGACGGCGACACGACGATGCCTACGTTCTGCGAGAGCGCCGAGAGAATGTGCGAGGCCGTTTCCATCAAACGGTCCGGCGACGATGCAGGGTCGAATTCATTGACCGCAAACAGGTGATCGATCGCCTTTAGATCACTGCGCGACAGGCGCGCCTCACCGCCGAGCATGTTATCGACGTAGTAACGGTAGCCTTTGTCGGTCGGCACGCGCCCTGCTGATGTGTGTGGCTGGTCAACAAAGCCGGCTTCTTCGAGATCTCCCATCACGTTGCGAATCGTCGCGGGACTCCAGCCATAGCCGTGGGCAAAGCAATCCGACAAGACGCGCGATCCGACGGCCTCTCCCGTCACCAGATGCTCCTTAATCAGCGCAGCAAGCAAGATTTCGGCGCGGGAGTCAAGGGCGCCTTTTTCCGTGGCTTGCAGGTTGGAGGCTCGACGGGGCATAGAATTCGCATTTCGCAGTATAAATGTTTTGCCCACAGATTGCATAGATTCGTCGTAAATCTCTGTAAATTAGGCACTTCCAGCCGCCTGCCCGCCGTGGGTTGACGGTTCTCCTTTCCCGTCCTTAAGATTGAGCCTCCTTTCGGCTCCGTGTTATTCCGACGGTTCGGTAGTCACATGAATGAAGTAAGTAAATATTTTGCCGACGCGTTTCGTCATATGGGCGGCAATCGAGGCGTGCCCGTGATCGAAGTGCGCTTCTATCCCTACGCCGGACTGCGACACACGATTCGTTTGCGCTCGGGACGCGTCTACGTGCGTCTGTCGGACATTTGCAAAGATGCACCACCGGACGTTTTGCGCGCACTCGCATGGATTCTTGTAGCGCGACTGCTGGGGAAGAAAGTACCAACTATTCACGACCGTGTTTATCGCGACTATTCGTTGACTCCGGCAGTGATGCGCTCATCGGACCTTGCGCGACGCGGACGCGGACGCAAGATGATCTCGACGGCGCAGGGCGAGGTTTACGATCTCGACCGGATGTTCACCAAATTGAATCGCCGCTACTTCGACGGAGAGATTCCGAAGCCGACGATCACCTGGTCACAGCGACGCACGCGGAGCATTCTCGGTCATCACGACCACATCTACGACAGCATCACGATCAGCAAGACACTCGATTCGACGGACGTGCCCGAGTGGTTTGTCGAGTACATCCTTTATCACGAGATGCTGCACATTAAACATCCGGCGCGATTGATCAAAGGGCGGCGCTACTATCACACGAGCGCGTTTCGTCTCGACGAGCGGCGTTTTCCGTATTACGAGCAGGCTCAGAAGTGGTTGGATCGTCTCGCGCGACTGCGCCGCGTGCCGCGAGCCCGCGCGGCTTAAGAATCGCGCCCCACGTGAGATTCGCGAGATTTGTGGAACTCTTTTCGCCTCTCCGAGTGAATACAACCGAGGTAGGTGGGCTCCTCAAAAAGGGTGGTCGCTCTGGACACGCATTCAGAGGATCGCCCTTTTAGTTTCGACGCCAAAACCATCCGCAGATTACACAGATTTCTGCGGAATCTGTGGATGGTTTTGAATGGAGGTTACTGGACAAAGCTACAAACGCCTCGTTAGACTACGCCTTTTGTCAAACTACCTAATTTTTAAACGGAGAATTCAGTTATATGGCTATTCCTGCAACCCAGATACGGCGCGGCATGGTGATCGTCTTCGAAGGCCAGCCGTGCAAGGTCGTTGAGTTTCGCCACCACACGCCCGGCAACCTGCGCGCGATGGTGCAGACCAAGCTGCGAAACATTCGTACTGGCTCTTCTTTTGAACATCGTTTCCGCTCCGCCGACACCGTTGACCGCGCGACGCTCGAACAGCACGAGATGGAGTATCTCTATTCCGACGGCTCGCACCACCACTTCATGAACACCGAGAACTACGAACAGATCGCGCTGAGTGAAGATGATCTCGGCGATGCAGTCCAATGGCTGACGCCGGGATTGAAGCTTCAGGCAGAGTTTTATGAAGGCGCTCCGATCGGCATCGATCTGCCGCCGTCGATGGAACTGACCGTGGTCCAAACCGAGCCGACGTTGAAGAGCGCGACGGTTTCCAACGTTAACAAACCCGCCACTCTCGAGAATGGCGTGACGATTTCCGTGCCACCATTCATTAACGAAGGGGACCGGATCAGAGTGGATCCGACGGAAGGGCGTTACATCGAGCGGGCGAAGTGATGTACCTGGCCTACAGCTTACTCTTATCGCTGGGCCTGCTGCTGTTCTCACCTTACTTCCTGTTTCAGGCGCTCGCGCATCGCAAGTACATCGACGGACTGCGCGAGCGTCTTGGTTTTCTTCCCGCAAGCAACAAACAACCGATCGTTTGGCTGCACTGTGTTTCAGTTGGTGAAACGCAGGCGGCGCGTCCGCTGGTTGAGCGTCTGCGCCAGGAGTTGCCGCAATACGCGCTGGTTATTTCGACTGTTACGCTGACTGGACAGAAGCTGGCGCGCGATCTGTTTCGGACTCAAACCGCGCGGGTTTTTTATTTTCCACTCGACTGGCCGTGGGCCGTGCGGCGTGCGCTTGACGCGGTGAGTCCGGCGGCGGTGTTGGTGATGGAGACGGAGTTGTGGCCGAATTTTCTGCGCGAGTGCAAGGCGCGAGAGATTCCGGTGGCGTTGGTTAATGGCAGGATTTCACGGAAGTCTTTTGGACGGTATGTCAGGATCAGGTTCTTTTTGCGGCGTGTGCTGGCGTGTTTGAGCGTGGCGGTGATGCAGTCGGAAAGGGATGCGGAGCGAATTCGTGAGTTGGGGATGCGCGAAGAAAGAGTTTTCACTGCGGGAAACTTGAAGTTTGAGTCGAGCAGTTACACGGATAAAAACTCCACAGATTTGAAGGAACGGTTTGGATTGGGCTTGGAGGTGCCGCTGGTGCTGGCAGCGAGTACTCACGCGCCGGAAGAGAAGATCGTTTTAGAGAGTTTTAAGAGATTGCGAGAGTCGCGTCCGGTGCGGTTGATGCTGGCACCGCGGCATCCGGAACGGTTCAATGAAGTCGCAGACTTGATTCAGAGTTCGGGTTTGAGTTGGGCGCGACGAACAAACGAGCCTTCGCCGAGCGACGCAACGGCTTCAGTGATTTTGCTCGATACGATCGGCGAGTTGCCGGCGGTGTATGCGCTGGCGAGTGTGGTTTTTGTTGGTGGCAGTATCGTCGATCGCGGCGGACACAATGTTCTCGAACCTGCCGCGCACGGTGTTGCGGTGATCACGGGTGCTCACACACACAACTTTCACGCGATCGTCGATCTGCTCAACAAAGCGAACGCGATCGTCCAACTGCAGCCGCTGGAAGACGCCGAAGCGGTTGCAGCATTAAAAGAACTCGTGCGACGCCTGCTTGCCGACCCTGAGTGGCGAGTTGAATTAGGGCGCCGGGCGAAGGCACTCATCGTGGAAAATCAGGGCGCTGCCGAGCGAACCATGAAATTGCTCGCGCCGCTCTTCTCCGTGAACGTCCCTGACAAGTCTCCGACGGACTCACTCCTATCTTTGAACCCGCACAGCTCATGAAGTCGTTGATTCTTCCGCCGCTCAGCGCCTTGTACAGCGCCGTCACGCGCACGCGCCTCTCACTCTACCAACGCGGCACCTTTCGCACGACCAAACTCGATCGGCCCGTGATCAGCATCGGCAACATGACCGTCGGCGGTACCGGGAAAACGCCGTTGGTTGAATTGGTTTCCAGGATTATTGCCGGCACCGGCAAGAAGGTGTGCATACTCACGCGTGGCTACGGACGGCAGAATCCCGAGCGCCAGGTGATCGTGTCTGACGGCCAGGCAATACTCGCTACTCCGACAGAAGCAGGCGACGAACCTTACCTGCTCGCGACCAATCTTCTGGGACTGGCGGCAGTGATCTGTAGCGCCGATCGCATCAGGGCCGGGCGCGACGCCATCGAGGTGTTCGGCACCGAATGTTTCGTCCTCGACGATGGCTTTCAACACCTGCGCCTCGCGCGCGATCTGAACATCGTCACTGTGGATGCGACCAACCCCTGGGGCGGCGGCCAGCTTTTGCCTTACGGCCGTCTGCGCGAACCACTTGCCGGTCTGAGCCGCGCCGACTGCGTTGTTCTCACGCGCTGCGATCAAGCAACCGATCTCGAATCGCTCCGCAAACAAATCCGTGATCTAGTCCGCGGCCGTCCGCTCTTCGAATCAACGATGAAACCGAGGCGCTCTCCACTTCCCAGCGGGCCAGTCGCAGCGTTTTGTGCTGTCGGCAATCCACAGTCGTTCTTTGCCCAGTTAAAAGCAGCAGGTCATACCATCGTCGTCGAGAAAGCCTTCAGAGATCACCACCTCTACACGCAAAAGGACGTCGATGATCTGGTCGACATGGCCACGCGCGCAGGAGCTGCGAGCCTGATCACCACCGCCAAAGACGCGGTGAAGCTCCGCTCGTTCTCATTTTCACTGCCTTATTCGGTTTTTGAAATTGAGATCGCGATTAAGGACGAAGAGCTTTTCCAAAATCTCCTGCTCAAAGCGCTGGTTTAGAGTTCCAGCCTTTAGGCTGCATACACAAGCTAAAGCTTGAACTGGCTTTGCCCGAACAGTCGCGTTGCCCGAGAACCCAATCCCACCTTTGGGACTTGCACGAAAAGTGCTTAAAGCATTATCGAGAATAAAGCATGCGGGCCTTTTGCAGAAAGATCAGGCTGCAGAGACGGTGGGAACTAAAGCTTTAGTTTCCGTACTATCTTCATAGGAAGATACAAGCTAAGCGGCTCGTCTTGAAATTCCTTAAAACCAAATTGCGCGTAGTAATCGTTAGCCTGTTGGTCTAGCGCATCTACGGTAACAGCAAAACACGCCTCGTTTTCTGCGTGAGCGACCACGCTCTCCAAAAAATGCTTTAATAGTTGCTTTCCGATGCCGCCTCTTTGCAGACCGTTTGTGACCGCCAATTTGCCCAAGAGCATTACAGGAACAGGATTTCTGCTTCGGGCTTCGGGAATAGACTCCCCTACAACGGAACTCGGAAGGCGAGTGTAATAACCCAGGACTTTATTGCCATTGTCTTCAATAGCAACAAACGTTCGTGCGAGGCCCATACTTCTGGCCTGCAAAGCAAACCTTTTGAGGTATTTGTTGAGACTCTCTTCGCCGCAATCGAACTCAGAGAGTTCGTGGTCCTTGGTGAGAGGTTCTATGCGCACCGGATGTTACACGTGCAGGTTTCATCCGTTGTCTCGGAATAAAGCCCTTAACTTATCATTCGGTTCTTCGTCGCTGTCTAAGGCGACAAGAAATACTTTGAAGTCGCGCTGCGAGAGTCTTAACTGTCTTGGAGACTCAAGCAGATTTGCATGTGTTGAAGACATTTCAACCACTACTTCCTCGCGACCAGATACAAGTGTAAGGTTAGGCCGAATACCTCGCGCCGTAGAGGTGTCATCGTATTCAAGTCTTGCGGTAGCCATGCCCTAAGCTTCTTTCTTTATCTTAGTAATCGGTTCTTGATCGTCTTCTGTGTCGCTTTTGGGTAGTCCGATTTCGCCGTACTCCGCTTCCATCTTGGCTATGTTTTTATCCAACCAATTTCTCAACTCTTTCACAAAGGGCGCTGGTAAGTAGACCGTCGTAAGTACCGTTCTGGTTATCTCTGTAATGCTTCCGGGAACAGGCTCGTCGCCTTTAAGTATCACGCCTTCAGTCGGCGGAAAATCGTCCCGGTAAAAATCAATTCTGTAATGGTAGTTTGCCAAAAACCCGCCAGAGGCACCGTGTGCATAGATGTTCCTATGATCTGCGTCCAAATGTACCTGTACAGGAAGCTCTACCAATTCGCCCTTTTCAGTTTTTCCTAGAAACCTCGCCACAACACCGTCCTCAGTCAGCCTAGTCGCCCTTAACCCCCTCTGCGGGCGCGTATTCTAACATGGATAAGATGCGCTGTACGTTATAATCGCAACGTCAAAAATCTCACAACTTAAGGGCCGAGGCTAAATCCCTGAGAGCAAGCGGCTTAAAGACTCCTAACCCAACCGCGGGACGAAACGGCAAGCCGATCATTCTGCCGCCCACTACACTTGAGGGCACCTCTAATCTTTACGCTGCTTCCATGCAAAACTCTGGCGTGACATTCAATTCATAAATGCTCTGGATCACAACGCAGAGGTTATGCGCTAAAACTTTCGTCAATGCCTCGTTTATGTGCGCCGTCTCATTCTTACTTCGCAGTCGCTCGCCAAACTTAGATTTAATCATCTGAAACACGCTTTCCACGTTTGACCGCTTGTGATAGTGGGCCAAGAATTCATCCCGCTTGTAGTTGTAATAGAAGAACATTTTAGACCACAGATCAGAATCTCGATCCGGCTGAGTGTTCACCTTAAAAGGAATGAAAGGTTGCGCTCCGTGGTCTACAGTCGCTTGCAGATTTTTCTGGCTAATGTATCCCTTGTCCGCAGAGACTTCGCGCATCGTTAACTTCCGTCGATAGGGTTTATCTCACAGGGCAGCAAGAGGCATCAGCCGCGTTAGATCGAGCGATTGAGGTTCTCATGCCTCATACGAACTTTCGAGACGCAGGGCGCAAGATGTATTTGCTCGCTGTCGCCAGGAATCTCTCCACTGAACAAGAAGACAAACTGAGCTTGGCTTGCTGGAGTGACGTATGAGAAGCCCGCGACCGCGACCGAAACACTTGGCTAGCAAGGGTAATAATATACTTGACGAATCATCGTCTGGTAAGCACAATGAATTTCTCGGATCTAATCCTAACCATAAAGAACTATGGTTTTTCAGTTCTAGTTGATCAAGACCGCATGGAGAAGCTGAACGTCTATTCTTTTTACCTTTAGGGCGCGATGCTAAATCGTCACTATGAGAGCTTTGCCCGACTCGATAAGAACATGATCGAGAGGGTAAAGGCGCTGCACGAATTGAGAGCGTACTTTGAAATCTTTCTCGAACGCAGTGCCGACACGAACTGGAAGGCTACTAGGGATCGAGCGAAACAAGCACTCGTATTGATTTACATTATCGGATGAATTCGAGCGACTAATCGATCAACTCGAAGCGGCGAATATCGTTCGGCCTATCAGGATTCGTGATGAAGAAAAAATCTGAATTTCAAGAGTTTGACAAAATAATGAGTTGCCAGTGAGTTCTTTGTAGGTGAGACGCTTGCCTGCAACTTGTTCTGTGACCTTCTGGAAGCGTTGACCATCGGTGCCTTTGCGAGTGTTGAAGCGGAGTGATTGTTCGTCGAGGTATCTGAACAGGTGATAAGGCTCAACAGAGACATACGTGCCGCGTAACATGCGCTTCAGCAATGACCAGAAGTTTTCATAACCGTTTGTGCTAATTAGGCCATCAACGTATTTCTCAGCGTGGTCGATCACTTGGTGAGTGTATTGAGAATCCATCTTGCCATAAGCGGGCCAACCGTCAGTGTAAACATTCGATCCGCTCGCAACATGATTCTTAATGTGACCATGCAAGGTTTCGCGGTCTGCGTCTCTGATTACGTGCGCTCTAAATTCTCCATGTCGCTCAAGCAGTCCCATCACAGCAACCTTCCCTCCGCTCCACCCGTGCTGATGTTTCTACGGTTACGAACGTCCCTGTGCATATTGCGAGCGAGTCCACCGATGTACGTTTCATCTACTTCGACGTGTCCAGTGAGTTGCTTGGCGAACGATCCTGTCTGCATCGCAAGACGGATTCTTTGCAGCATGAACCAAGCGGTCTTTTGCGTGACGCCGATAGCGCGGTGAATCTCGTAAGACGAAACGCCGTTCTTACAGTTTGTAATCATCCAAACCGCCATCATCCACTTATCGAGACCAAGCGGCGAGTCTTCGAAGATAGTTCCAGTCTTAATCGAAAACTGTCTGCGCTGATGTGCGCTCTTACACTGCCATTTGTTTTGTTTCGCAAGGAACGTCACGTCAGTACGTCCGCACGTCGGGCAGATAACGCCGTTGGGCCAGCGACGAGCCACCAAATAGTCAAGGCAATTCTTTGGATTCGAGAAGTAGGTGATTGCCTGTTGGAGCCTTTTCGGAGTTTCCATGTCCGGCAGTATGCCAGACTAGAGTTGATTCGTCAGGTATATTACTACCCTGGCAAGCTAGTTCAGATCCGTCAGAGGCTCGGACTGTCTCAGTCTAAACTGGCAAAGCTCTTAGGCGTCCGCGATTATAGGGACATTTCAAAATACGAACCGGATAAAAACGAACCGCCACTTAGGACCGTGCTCAATTATGCACGCGTCGCAGGAGTGCGTGTAGAGGAAATTATTGACGATGATGTTCAGTTGAGGTTATGACTTGTAGGAATTACACTCTGCCCGAGAACTGCTTAAGCTGCCCGAGAAGGTCACGATTTGAAAGGCTTCTCGGCCAAAGCCGCTTGAACTCAGAACTCAAAGCGGAGGCGTGACCGTGGGAACTGGTGAGGGCCGTTGCTCCGGCGCCTTGGTCGCTGCCGGCGAAGGCACAGCTTCCGGCACCACACTGCGCGTAGGTTCCGGTAGTGGCGTTGCCTTCCGATTGGCGTTGCTGTTCTCGTTCGCGTTCGCCGGCGGACTCACACCTTCGACCGGCGCCGGCGACGCTGCAACATTCGCATTCGGACTCGCGCTCACGTTCGCAGGCGGAGCAATGCTCCCACCCGCTGGAATTCCCTGTTCGTTTCTTCCCGTCGGCGACGCTCCCGGTTGCACCGGCTGACTGTTTGGATCGGCAGCGAGCGTTTCCTGCGGCTGATTCGCGTTCGGCTGCTCGGCGAGCGAGTTGCTCTTCAACGCATAAATCACCGCAAACACCACCAGCAGCCCAACGACAGAAGGAATGATTACCTTCAGCGGATTGAAATTCGCCGCACTCGGCGGCGGCATCGCACCTGCGGGCATTGAACCAGGCATTGATCCAGAAGTGGGCCCCTGCACCGGAACTGTCACCGGAGCACGCCGATACACTGGCGGCGGTGGCGGCAGCGGTTCTGTTCTCGGCCGCACGACGGTAACTTCATCCGGTTCGTCAATCACCGGCACACTCGCACTCATCGGCGGCGCTGGTGCAGGCACCGGCGCGAACTGCGCCGTACCTGACGCGATCGTCAGGTCTTCAATCAACTCCGGCACTGCCTGGTAACGATTGGCGGGAAGTTTTGCCATCGCCCGCGCGATCACTTTGCCGATCGAGGCAGGCAAGTCGCTGCGCTCTTCAAGCACCGACGGAACCGGCTCTTGCAAGTGCTTCACCATCACCATCGTCGGCGAGTCGGCAGTGAACGGCACGTGACCGGTCAACATCTCGTAAAGGATCACCCCGAGCGAATAGATATCTGACCGCGCGTCAATCTCCGAATCCTGCGAACACTGTTCGGGCGACATGTACTGCGGCGTGCCAATCACCAGATTAGGCGCGGTGAGATCAGTGTCGCGCTTTCCTTCTGGTTCGTTGATCTTCGCGATGCCGAAGTCGAGCACTTTCGCATGATCGCCCGTCATCGTGTCGAGCAACATGATGTTGTCGCTCTTCAGATCGCGATGAACGACGCCCTGCGCGTGTGCGGCATTGAGCGCGTCTCCCACCTGGCGAATGATCTCTACGACTCTGGTGAGCGGCAGCGGGCCTTCGTCGCGTATGACCTGCTTCAGCGTTCGCCCGCTGAGAAATTCCATCACGAGAAACACAATCCCGTTCTCGTCTTCACCAAAGTCAGTGACATTCAACGCGTTCGGATGCGAGATGCGCGAAGCAGCGCGGGCTTCACGCGAGAAACGCGCGACGATCTTTTCATCGGCCGCGAGCGACGGCCGCAGCACTTTGATCGCCACGATCTTCTCCATCAGGATGTGCGTGGCGCGGTAGACAGTGCCCATGCCGCCTTCGTTCAGGCGCGCGTCGATGCGATATTTTCCGGCGAGAGTGGCGCCGATTAAAGAGTCTCCGGAGGTCTCAAGCGCAACTCCATCCGCAGGGCAGAGTGTATTTGAGTCGGGATATTCAACTCCGCACTTCGGACATTTTTTCATCGGTGATTGCGCCTCGTGATGTTCATTTGGAAGCAACGCCAGCCTATCACACTAGCGTATAAAACTCCGAAACCCTTGATAGGTGCCAATAACTGCAAGGGCGGCCACAGAAGTGCCGCCCCTGCAAGCTGTTCGATGTAAATGCGACTAGCTGGGTTTGACGACCGCAAAAACCACCAGCAACGCAAACAGCACCAACGACTCGATCAGCGCCAGACCAAGAATCATCATCGTCTGGATACGACCAGCCGCGCCCGGATTCCGGGCCGCGCCTTCGCACGCCGCCGCGCCAATGCGCGACTGTCCGAGCGCGCCGCCAATCACGGCAATACCGAAACCGATGCCCGCTGCGAGTGCGCGATACTTGCTCACCGAGCTCGCGTTGTCAGCAGCGCCGGCAGCTTCCTGCGCAAACACGGTCATGCCGCTCATGAGAATGCCGACAACCGCAAACAGCATCATTCTGAATTTGCTCATGCTTCCTCCTCTGATTTGAACCGTTCGATTGCATCCCGCGAGCAGCCCGTCGTTATTATTTCGCCTGCATCCGGTATCCACCGCCCCTCTTACAACGGCGCTCCAGCGAGACAGACTTTCCCTTGCTATGAACCTGCGGGTACTGCACTAACCTCAGCTAATGCAATCTCGCCTGCGAAGCAACGTGTACAGCCGCGTTGACTGCACCGCTCACCGCGCGCCTGGTAAAGCCATCAAGTCATTAAGTTAAGACTGGCGCTATAAACTCGTCGCCGTCGTAGTCTTCTGCATGCGCGCCATGCGAATCGTGCGGTGCATGCGACACCTCGCTGAGATACAACTGCGAGAGCAGTACGAAAACAAACGTCTGGACCACGGCTACGAAAACACTCAGCGCCATGAGCGGCAGCGGTACCAGAAACTGCGACCACGGCGGAGCGAGATTTGCGACAGTCTCCAGCACCTTTTCGTCGGCAAACAAGTTGCCGAAGAGACGAATACCGAGCGAAAACGGGCGAATCAGATTACTGATCAACTCGATTGGAAAGATGAGCGGCGCGATCCACCAGATTGGGCCGGCCAAGTGTTTCAGGTGGGCAAACAGGCCGTTCTCACTAATACCGATGTAGTTGTAGTAAAGAAACGAACTCAACCCGAGTGCGAACGTAACGCTGGTGGCTGCCGTAGGACTCATGAATAACGGAAAGAGTCCCATCAGGTTTGAAACGAGGATGAGCACTGCAAAGGTCATCACCACCGGGAAATACTTCAAACCGTGTGGCCCAATGATGTCCTGGAGCATGTTACGGATCGCGAGCACGCTGAGCTCGAGCGTCTGTTGCCCGTGTCCTGGTTCCGATTCCGATAATTTGCCTTTGAGAATCCAGATGATCACAACACTCAAAATACACGCGATGAAGAACATCACCGTGTACCACGGGATCGCGTTCTCGGCCGTGTATGGTCCAAAGGCGGCTTCCGGCGTCGTGCCGAACCAGCCGAGCACCTTGTCCCAGATCGGTTTGGTGTATTTGAGTTCGAATGCCAGTGCCGCTTCGCCAAACCAGTGGTTAACAAGCTGCACAATTATGGGCGCGTGGTGTGCGGCTTCCTCCGCGTGCTCCGCCGTTTCTTCCGCGTGCTCTGCCGCCCCGTGTGCGGCTTCCTGCAACCAGAACATCAACTAATTTCCTCTCGCTCGATAATTGCGAAATAGAACGCCCTTGAAGCTTCGACCAGCATGGCCACCACAAAACTGCACAACCCGGCCAGCACTGCCGGCAAAGAAACCAGGTCCAGCGTGAACGTCGCGAAGACCACAGCCGTGATGACGAGATAACGCAGCAAGAATTGCGCAAGATTGAAACGCGAGGTGCCGCCGTTGGTTGAAAGTCGAATCGCCGCAGCGGCTGAATTTTTCAACCAGCGATGATTGAAAAGCGCCAGCAACCCGCCGAGTAACAATCCGGTCGTTACCCGCCATGGCCCAACCAGCGCCGACACAGCCACACCCAGCCCGGTGGCAATAGCCATCGTCCGGAAAATCCTCAGATTTATAGCTTTACCTTGAGAATCCGCCATGTGCGAAGCTGGCGATTTTAATTTAATACGTCTTTGAACTCAAACGCACAAACTCGAATAATCCGACCGCGGATCCGAGCACGATGCCCGCTACCAGCAGCCACGGCTCCGTGCCCAGCCACCGATCCAGCAGGTAGCCGAGGCCGCAAAAGGAGACGACCGAGGCAAACAAGGTAATGCCGGCGGCATATGCAAATCCGCTTTTTCGGTTCTCGTCCTGATCCGCCATTACCAAGTCTCGCGCGTGAGAAAGTTCTTCGGCACTTCGTAGAGCAAAGCGCGACGCGAGTGGCGCATGGAATCGTGAATAAAACAGACGTGCGTGCACCAGCAGGCTTTACCGCCGTCGATCTCTGTGAGTTCGTCCGTGCGTGATTGGGAGGCCCACAAGGCGCCGAAGTCATAGTCGAAATCAGCGAGCGTGGCAAACTTCTCGCGCAACTCGCAGGCGCGCACGTCGCCGTTGTAATCGATCACCGCGGTGGTTTCGCCTGCCGTGCAGGGAAACGGCCAGGGAGTCGGTTGCTGGAAGTTTGCGTGTTGAGTGCGATAGTGGGTCGTGATCGAGCCGACGTAAGCGACGTTCTTAACGAAACGTTTGCTGGCGTCGTCGTCCGCGAACATGCGATCGCCGTAACGTTTGGTGAGCTTCGCGACCGTGGCATACATCGCGGGCAGGACCTCGTGCGGCACTTGTTTGATCTGTTCGCCGGCGAGCGTTTCGCCGCGGATGATGTTGAAGTATTGACCGTCGAGTTGGTAGTTCTGCCACATAAACTCGGCGAGCATTTCGATCTCGGTGTAGTTCTCGGCACAGATGACGGTGTTGACGTTCAGGCGAAAGCGATCGGTGTACTTTTGTTTGAGTGGGTAGAGAAATTCGATGCACTCGAGCGCTTTGGTCCAGTTGCCGGGCACGCCGCGAATGCGATCGTGTGTTTCACCGTAGCCGTCGAGCGCGATGTTCAAATACAGATCAATAGCTGGGTTGTTTCTCAAAGCGCGATCGACGATCTCGAACACACGCGACTTGATCAGACCGTTGGTGGGGATAATGATGCGGTTCACGCTGTTGTTCGTCACAAACATATCGATGACGTCGGAAACGTCGCGCCGCAGCGTCGGCTCGCCGCCGGAGAGCCACAGGTCAGTGATCGGCGGCATCGTTTGCGAGATCTTTTCGAGTTGCGCGAAGGTCAGGTCGCCGGGTTGGTTCAGCTCTTCGTGATAAAAACACGTCTGGCAGAAGGCGTTACAACGCGACGTGACAAAGACAATGACCGTACCGAGACGCTTCTCGCGTTTCGACGAGCGCAACAGTTGCACAAATTGGAGCGCTTTGCTGGTCATGAACTTCATCTCTGTGCCGGAGAAACGTCAGTCGCGAGAGATAATGACAGCTTCAGTAGGTGATCGCAAATTATAGGTAATGCCACGCCACGTGATGCGCCGCGAAAAGCCGGCCACGATTGCGTTGTAAAGATAGAGCAGCGAAGCAAACGGCCAAAGAAGTACGTGCGCGGCGAGATCGCGTCGTAGCAAGGAACGATAACTCGCGAGCGGAATGCTAACGGCTCTCCACCGAATGAATCCTTTCGCTGCGCCGAGCGCGAAGATCACCACGAGAAAACTCAGCACCAACCACCACGATTGCCCGAGTAACACACGCGTCGCCAGCAACACAATCCCACCAAAGAACGCAATCGCAAACAACGCCGAACCGAGCAACAGCGGCAACCACAAGTGCTGCGCGTAAATCCGAGTGATCTTGATCTGCCGCGTAGTGAATTCCAGGAGCTCATGCCACCCGCAGTCACCCACGGAAGCCACGAGGCAACGCGGCGTGAAGTGGATCGGCAACTTCGCCTCCTTCAGCACGCGCGTGATCGTGAAATCATCCGAAACAGTGCCGCGCCAGTGGTCCACGACTCGCAATTTTTCAAACGTCGACCGGCGAATCGCAGTCGAACCGCCCCAGCAAAAGTTCTTCATCGTCGCTGCGCCGAGCGCCGACGCAACCGACGCGTTCCAAACGCCGCGCAGGCGCGACGCGAGCCCTCCCTTCTGCGGAACAAACCAACGATAACCCGTCGACGCCCCGATCGTTTCATCCGCCAGCGGCGCAACGAGCTGACGCAACCAATCGGTTGACGGCCGCGCATCAGTGTCCACAAAGACAATCACTTCACATCGCGGATCGACCTGGCCCACAGCAACCATCAGGTTGTGAACCTTCTGGCCCGTGTCAGTTGCTGGACCACTCACCACGATCTTGCCGCCCAAGCTGTCCACAAGCGGAAGGGAGGGATCTTGCCGATCGTCAAAGACAAAAAGGATTTCGTATGCGGGGTAGCTCTGTTCCAGGAGTGGTTTAATGTTGTCGACAAATCCCTCTTCAAAGCCGCGGGTGGGAGCAATGACCGAAACAAAGGGATAAAACTCCGGCAGCGGACGGCTCATCTCACGCCGCACGTAGTCAGCGTATCGCACGCCACCCAGCAACGATTTGATACCGATCCAGACGGCGACGGCGGCGAAGAAGTAGTAAACGTACACTAAAGAATGGGAGAGTCAACTGCCATTAGCCGGAACCGCTTTCCCACCAATCAGCTTTACATCTTTTCGTTGATAGACCGCCTTATCTCTCAATTTCTTCGCGGCATTTCTTAAGCCAAAGGTATGCGTTCGACCGCCACCGCCGCTGCTGGCAGAACTGCCTTCATATTTCCAGTCTTCTTTTTCAAGGAAGGCAATATCCACACGCCAGATAATGACGGGCTTTCCGCTTTCCAGCGACATAGTAGGATCCACAAGGTATCTCCAAACAATGTACCAGCCTGAGTGATCGTAGTGAGACTGAAGAGCCCATGCCCGCTTGCTCGCCTTTGATTCCAGCGATAGTGTTGCGAGCGGATCTGCACCACTCCCCTTTTTCCTGAGGTCAGGAAAGCGCTGTTGGGCCAAATCCAAATGCCGGTTCTTTTCGTACACACTGGTCGCGTCTAAAGCCTTTACTCCGTAGATACCTACTAGTGCGCTAAAAACATTAGCTTGCTCGATGTAAATATCAATCATGTCGATTAGGCCGCGTTCAATGTAATCGATGGCCTTTTGTATAGCAGTGGTAGTGAGGCCGGGTGGAAGTAAGACGGTGGGGTTAAAATCCTCCTTCTTTGCCATGACTATGCTTTTAGCTTTACTAGAAGAGGAATAGCTGATTCAGCCATTGAAAAGTACTCTTGGCGCAACTCAAGGCCTATACTCTTTAATCCGCAAGCTGTTGCAGCCGCGATTGTTGAACCCGAGCCCATAAAAGGATCTAGGATTGTTCCCTTACCGAGTGGTAGTGAGGCTCTCACAATTTGCCGTAGGAAACTCTGTGGTTTCAACGAAGGGTGTGGAGCGATTTCACGCTCCCGCTTTTTGGCCGGCGAGGATTGTATTAAGTCTTTGAAGGGTTCTGTGGGAGATAGACGTCGCAATCCCCCTGTGTTCCACTTACGCAAATTGTCCTGTACCCGTCCCTCGCAGGGTTTCCGAAATAACCCCCAAGGCTCCCAGCACGACTTTGGCATAACGGTCACGTCCTTGAATTCATCGTGGGCGTTCTTAGGACGGTCACCTCCACGGAGGGTATAGACAGTACGAATGATATCAGCTCTCTTTTCGAACCTTGCTCTGATAAAGCTGTCATATACAAAATGGGAAATCAGCGGATTAGTAGCGATAAAGACATGTCCGCCAGGCACTAACACTACCTTCAATAAGCAGGCAAGCCGATATAAGAAATCCTTCAATGACTCCTGATCTGACTCCGTGAGAACAGTAAACCGAGGTAACGGCATTCGTTTACTACCATCAAATGCCGGAGGAAGTCGCCAAATACCTCCTTTACCGTTCCGCCGTTTGCTTAATTCCTTCTCTGTATATTCCACCCATCCATACGGAGGATCCGTAACAACAGCCTCAATGGAATTCATCGGTCTTTTCTCTAACCACTCGAACGCATCGACATGGTGGATCTTGTAAAGCCGACGGGACGGAGTAATCAGTAGCTTCCCCCGTTGGGGAAGAGGAAGTTTAATTGGCAAGTGAGATTCAGAGCGCATAGAGATTCTCTAGAGTTCGTGAGGATACCATAAGTTACCTGGATGCGACGGAAGCTATACTAGCGAGTGGCCCAATAAGCTCCTGCGCAAGCTTAACCAGCGGCTGTGGATAAATTCCGACGACGAGGATCCCAACCACCGACACGACGAGCGCGGTTTGCAGCGCCGGTGAAAGCGCCAGCGGCTTGTTGTCGGCGATGCGCTCGCCGAGATACATCACCTTGATGAAGCGGAAGTAGTAATAGAAAGAGACGACGGTATTGAGAATGGCCCAAACCGCGAGCCAGATGAACCAGGATTTTCCTTGCGGACCGGTGCCGCGTTGAATGAGACCGCCAAACAGAAACCACTTGCCAATGAACCCGCCGGTAATCGGCAGGCCGCCGAGTGACAACATGAAGATCGTCATCATCGCCGCCAGCCCCGGTTCTTTCTGACCGAGCCCGGTTAGATCGTCAACGTTGTCGCCGACGATCCCGCGGCGGCGCAGGCTGATGATGACGCCAAACGCGCCCATGTTCATCAGCGTGTAGACGAAGAGATAAATGACTAGTCCGATGTAGCCGTAGAGATTGTTGGCCACAAGCGCGAGCAGCAAATAACCGGCGTTGGAGATCGAAGAATAGGCCAGCAGCCGTTTTGAGTTCTCCTGCGTGACGGCGGCCCAGTTGCCAACCATGATCGTGATCGCCGCGACGAGTCCGAGCAATGGCTCCCAGTCAGCGCGCATCGGACCGAGAGCTTCCGTGAAGATGCGCGCATACAACGCGAAACTGGCGGCTTTGGACGCGGTGGACAAAAACGCTGTCACCGATGTCGGAGCGCCTTCGTAAACGTCCGGCGCCCACATGTGAAACGGCACTGCCGCGACCTTGAAAAAAAGCCCGGCGCTCAACGCAATCATCCCCAACAACATCAGCGGCCGAAGCAGCACGATGTCGTTCTTATAGTTGGGGTCCAAACCTGCCTGCTCTATCGCGCCTTGAATTTTTAACACTATCTGACCGAGTTGACCGCCGATGTCGCCGATGTTGGTGGAACCAGCGATCCCATAAATCAGCGACATTCCATAAAGCAGCACGCCCGATGAAAACGCCCCGAGCAGAAAGTATTTCATCGCTGCTTCGTTTGAACGCTTTTCGCGCTTGGTGAACGCGACAAGAACGTAGAACGTCAGCGCCATCAGTTCCAGACTGATGTAAAGCGAAATGAGATCGTAGCCGCAGGCGATAAACATCATGCCGACGGTCGCGAAGAGCACGAGCGCGTAGTATTCGCCGTGCTGTTCGCCTTCGATGTCGAGATAACGCGTCGAAATGCCGATTGCGAGTCCCGCCGCGACGAGAAAGATCGCCTTGAACAGGAGCGCGAAGCCGTCGATACGGACCATGCCGTAGAAACCGTCGTACGGCAACGTCGAGCCCGTGTACCACCACTGCACCGCGAGTGAAATGAAAGCGAGGGCGACGGCGACGAGCGAAAAGTAAGCAGTGAGTTTGCTCTTGCGATACGGAAGGATGACTTCCATCACAAGCGCCACGCACGCGCAAAAGGTCAGGATCAACTCTGGCACGATCAGTTGCAGATCCGAGACACTAATCAACGATGTGGTGTTAGCCTGGAGCAGTAGCATTGAACTTTGTTCTTGTTTTGTTCCTTTTGTGCCTCTTCGTGGCCTATCGCTCCGCGCGATCTGTCTGCGCCGGTGCGGCGGCGCCCGGAATCACGTAATCCGGTCTGACCTGCCTCACAACCGCGTTCACCGGCTGCTGGATGTACTCAAGAAACGGTTTCGGATAGACGCCGATCCACAACGAGAGAATCATGAGCGGCACCATGTAGGCCCACTCGCGAATGTTCAGGTCCGAAAGTTTCTCGTTCTTCGGATTGTCGATGTTGCCAAAGAACATGCGCTGGTAGAGCCACAGGAAATAACCCGCGTTGAGAATAATGCCCAGCGCGGCCGCACCTGACCACCACGGATTTGCCTCAAAGGCGCCACGGAGCGCCAGGAATTCCGAGATGAACACCGCCAGCAACGGCAGACCGATCGCGGTCATCACCATGCCGAGAAAGATCGCCGCATAACCCGGCATCACGTGCGAAAGTCCGCCGAATTCCGACACCTTGCGCGTGTGGCGCCGTTCGTAAATGATGCCGACCAGCAAAAACAGCGCGCCGGAGTAGATACCGTGATTGATCATCTGCAGGACGCCGCCGTTGACGCCGTTGGGATTGAGTGCAAACAACCCGAGCATCACCATGCCCATCGACGACACCGATGAGTAAGCGACGAGTTTCTTCACGTCGCCGTCCTTCTTCACGACGAAATACATTGCCGCGAGCGCGCCGTAGATGATGCTGACGATCGCTAGAAAGACCATCACGCTGCGAACGCCAAACGTGCCAAAGCTCGTAACCCACGTCGTTTGATCTTTCGACGCCGCAGGAAACATCGGCAGGTTGAAACGATAGAAGCCGTAAGTTCCGAGTTTCAGCAAAATGCCCGCGAGGATCACCGAACCAGCTGTGGGCGCCTCGACGTGCGCGTCAGGCAGCCAGGTGTGAAACGGAAACATGGGCACTTTGATCGCGAAGCCAAGCGCGAAGGCGATGAACAAGAGAATCTGTAACGTGCCCATCGGCAAGACAGATCCGATCGCTTGCATGAAAATGATGTTGAAGTTGCCGGTACCGTTTCGCGCCGCGTGCTCGAGAGTGCTCGACACCAGTTGTGCAGCCGCATCATTGCCGGCGAGGAGTCGAACAGTCTCCTGGGAGATTTGGTTCACCAACGTCGCGTCCTGCGTCAGGAAGTACATCTTCAAAACGCCGAGCAACATCACCACCGAACCGACGAGCGTGTAAAGAAAGAACTTGATGGCCGCATACAAACGGTTCTCGCCGCCCCAGATGCCAATCAGGAAGTACATCGGCACGAGCGATACTTCAAAGAACAGGTAGAACAGAAACAGGTCCATCGAAGCAAACACACCGATCACAGCGGTCTGCAACAGCAGCAACAGAACGTAGTATTCCTTCTCGCGCTTCTGGATGTAGTCCCACGACGAGAGCGCCGCGATCGCCCCGAGCAACGTCGTCAAAACGATCAGCAGCACTGCGACACCGTCGACGCCCATCTGGTAACGAGCGCCGATAATCGGTATCCACTGGCGGTCCTCGAGAAACTGCATGCCGCCCGCCACGCGGTCGTAGTTCAACAACCACAGCGACAGGATGAAGTCGAGCCCGAACCACGCCGTCGCAAAACGCTTGATCAGGCTCGACTGGTCTTTCTTCATGAGCGCCAGGATGAGGACGGCGCCGACCGCCGGCAGCCAGGTAATGAGAGAAAGAATGTAGTTGTTCATAAGTTTGTGATCACAAGATCGCCGCGAAGAAAACTTTCAGCACGCCTCGGACCATCGCGGCAACGTCTCGCGCGATGTCTCCCCCATAGAATGCGGCCACGGCAATCATCAGTCCCAGGATCATCACGAATGCGTAGTTCTGCGTGAAACCAGTTTGCGCGGCGCGGAACAGCGGCGACATCAAACGCGCGATGAAAGCTGCAATGGTGTTGACGAGCCCGTCGACGAAGTACTTGTCAATGGCGCCGACGATGCGGCTAAACCCGCGGCTCACGGCCGCTAGTCCGTTGACGATGCCATCGACCAGTTTGGAGTCGAAGGAAAAGACAGCACGTGCGGCATCCATCGTGCGCCGAGTGATGGCCCAACCGTAAAACTCATCGACCCAATATTTGTTGTAGCTCGCGAGATAGAGCGGGCGCAGCCGTGTGGCCCAGATGTCTGGCAACTGCGGGCGCCAGACGTAGAACAGTCCGCCGAGCAACATGCCGCTGCCCGCTGCGACCAGCGAAATGACGATAAAGATCCATTCGGTTAACAGGTGACTATGCACGGCGTTGTCGACTGCATGGGCCAGGTTGAATCCACTGGCAGCGGTTGCAGTCCCGTGTGCTGCTTCTGAAGCCGGAGCCGCGCCATGCGCCGCTTCGGTGGCCGGCCCTGCTGCGCCGTGTGCGCCGGCAGGCGCCGCGGCAGTTTCGCCGTGAGCACCTTCAGCAGTCTTGAACTCTCCAGTCGCCGGATCCCAAATGATTGGATTGAGCCAGTTGACGATGTTCAGCTTGCCGCCGGGATGTTCGCTGCCGGTGATGAACTTGAAAGCCGGTCCAACGCCGAAGAATCCACCGATCGTCGCCAGCACAGCGAGCACCACCAACGGCGCCCACATCGACCGCGGCGACTCGTGCGGCAGGTGCGCGCCATGCTTGTGTCCGTCACGCTCCAGGGCATGTCCATGCGTGGCGACATGATGCGCCACGTCTTCGTAAATTGGTCCAACGTGCTCGCCGGGCTCGTGACGCAGACGATCTCCAGCCGAAGGAAGAACCGCATCGTGCGCCGCGAGTCCTTTGTCGAAAGCCGAAGCATGCGCCTCGTCAGCTTCGCCGCCGGCTTGCCCTTCGAGAAATCGCTCCTTGCCCCAGAACGTCATCGCCATCAGACGCGTCATGTAAAACGCGGTGCAGACCGCGGCAATCGTTCCGATCAGCCAAACCAGCCAACCGAGCGGAATCAGCGTCGTCGAAGCAGCGTTCCAAAGGATCTCGTCCTTGGACCAGAAACCGCTGAACGGAATGATGCCGCAGATCGCCAGCCAGCCCGCGAAGAAGGTCCAGTAGGTGTACGGCATGTACTTCTTCAAACCGCCCATCCGGCGCATGTCCTGTTCGTGGTGCATGCCGTGAATCACGCTGCCGGCGCCGAGGAACATCAACGCCTTGAAGAACGCGTGCGTCATCACGTGAAAGATGCCGATCACAAACGCGCCCACGCCGCAGGCCATGAACATGAAGCCGAGCTGGGAGACGGTCGAGTAGGCCAGTACTTTCTTGATGTCGTTCTGGGTGATGCCGATGGTTGCGGCGAAGATGGCAGTTGCCATGCCGACGAGCGCAACGACCAGCAGCATCGTTTGCGAGTGCTGGAAGATGACGTTCGTGCGGGTCACCATGTAAAGACCGGCGGTGACCATCGTCGCGGCGTGAATCAGCGCGGAGACTGGCGTTGGACCAGCCATCGCGTCCGGCAGCCAGACGTGCAACGGAAGCTGGGCTGACTTACCACAGGCGCCGATGAAGAGTCCCAACGCAATCCACGAAAGAATGCCCCAGTGGCCGAGCGTCTCGAGCGGATAACCCTTCGCCTGTTCGAAAACTTGTGTGTATTGCGCGCTGCCAAACGTGGCGATGACGCCGAAGATCGCGAGCGCGAAGCCGAAGTCGCCGACACGGTTCGTAATGAAAGCTTTGCGCGAAGCGTTCGCGGCTTCCTGACGATCAAAGTAATAGCCAATCAAAAGATACGAACAGAGACCCACGCCTTCCCAACCGACAAACATCATCAGGAAGTTTGAGCCCATCACCAGCACAAGCATCGCGAACATGAACAGGCCCATGTAAGCGAAGAAGCGATAGAACCCCGCCTCGCCGTGCATGTAACCGGTCGCGAAGATGAAGATGCACAAGCCGACGCCGGTCACGATCAGCATGAAGACCGAGGAGAGGGGATCTAGCTGGTAGCTCCACTCGATGTTCAGTAAGGCATACGCAGGGCTTTCGTTAGCGGCGACAAACGCACCTTGATACTGACTGCGTTCCTCCGGAGTCATCGCAGCCAGCCGCTCGGCCGCTTGCTTTTGCATTTCCACCTGACTGCGCTCGTGAGCTCCCTGGTTAATATGGACCGCGCCACCCGGGATCCAATCAAAACTAAAACCGTCCTGGCTGGTTAAGTAGGGGTTGGGCCACTGACTGCCGAATCCGTACGAGAACACGGCTCCGACGCTGATGAGGAAAGCCAGCGCAACGGAGCCAACCGCGATGCCGCCGATCAACGTTTCGGAAAAACGAAACTTACGGCCGAAGAAGCCGTTGATGGCGGCGCCGAGCAGTGGTAGCAGGGGAACTAGCCAGATGTATTTGTGCATTTCACCACTTCAGCAGATCGATCTCGTCTACCCAGATGGTTTCCTTGTTGCGATAAAGCGCGATCACGATTCCCAGCCCGATCGCCGCCTCAGCCGCGGCCACGACGATCACAAAGACCGTGAAGATCTGGCCGGCGAGTGCGTTCATGCTGCCCGTTTCTTGCAAGTAGCGTGAGAACGCGACGAAGTTGAGATTCGCGGCGTTGAGAATCAACTCGATCGACATGAAGATGACGATGATGTTGCGCCGCGTTAGGACTCCTGCTACGCCAATGATGAAGAGCAGTGCGCCGATCACGAGAAACTTCGAAAGGTCGGGGTTCACCGCCGAGTTTCTCATCAGTTCGAGACGGCTAACGTCGCCTTGTTGAAACAGAAACGCCAGCGCAGGAATGAAAGAGTTGAGCATGTTCATTCAGACTGTGGTTCTAATTTCGCGAGTTCCGGATCTCGCGCTATCTCTTCTTGCAAGGTCTCGGGATCGATATCGTCAGCAGAAACTTCCTGTTTCAGCGTTCGCGCCAGCATCACCGAGCCGATGATCGCCACCAGCAACAGAACACTCGCGATTTCGAATGGCAACGAAGCGTAACGATAAAGACTGCCACCAACGCGCTCGGTGTCTTTTGTCATGGTGCTGGTTCCCGTTGCTGTCGGTGGACCACTCTGGTCCGTCGGTGCGGCCACCGACGCTTCCCGTGGCGGATGAAGGACATTCAATCCCTGGTAACCTTTGTTCACGGCGTAGAGCACGCCAGCGACCAAGAGGAAACAAAAGATCAAACTCGCCGTGACTTGCCGCTGCTTGTTAAAGATCTGCTCGCGGCCTTTCTCTTCGGCGCCCACATTGACGAGCATGATCACAAACAGAAACAGGACCATCACGCCGCCGACGTAAACCAGGATCTGCACGCCCGCGATGAACTCCGCGCCCGCGAGCACAAACAACGCGGCCACCGAAACCAGCGACGAGATCAGAAACAGCGCACTATGCACGGCATTGCGCGCCATCACCGTCAGCAGCGCCGCAAAGATCGCAGCGAGTGCGAAGATCCAGAAGAAGAGCGCTTCGTAACCAGAGAGGGTCATTGTTGATTGCCGATTGCCGATTGTCGATTGTTCGCCACTTCACGAAGTCCTTGGTTTTGATCGCGCCGTTTCACGCGAACTGACCATGATACGGGTTAGCTCGTTTGCTTCATCCAATAACGGCTGAACTAGCTTCGCCCGCAACAACGAACTTTCAATTATGAGCTCTAACCAGAAGGCGCTCTCATCAGCTTCTTCTACAACTATTCCGAGCTTCGCCACAAATTCAGCTCTTGATCGTCCCCGACAAGCAGCACGATAGTTTGACGCGACTGAAGTTCCTGCCCTGACTAATTGATCGCCTACAACCCTTCCCTGGACGTTTTTGGGTAAGGCTGCAACTAATTTCAAGACTCGTAATGCAAACTGCTTGGTTCGCTTCTTTAGCTCTTCGGCATTCATGGACGTGAGGTCTCCAGATGAACGCGGCACTAATGAGCTTGTCAATCGACAATCAGCAATCAAAAATCAACAATGCCTAGCTTGTATACTTCACCGTTTCGCGGCCTTGCTCCAACATCTCGCGGTTCCAGACGAAGCCTGCGCGTGAGTAGGTCGCCAGTTCGAAGTCCTGCGTCAGCTCCAGACAAGAAGTCGGGCACGCTTCCTGGCAGAGCGCGCAGAACATGCAGCGCGACGTGTCGAAGATAAATTCGTCGAGCACTTTCTTGCGGCGCGGCTTGCCGGCGACGATGATCTCGACGTCCATCGGGATCACGTCGATACAGTCTTCCGGACAGGCAACCGCGCACAGGTTGCAGGCGATGCAGAGCGTGTCGTGGGTTTCCGGATCCATGTTCAAACGCGGCGCGCCGTGGAAGCGCGGTGCTACGTCCGGACGCACTTTCGGATACTGCTCGGTATAGATTCCCTTGCCCGCGACGGCGTCCTTGTCGGTGATTGCGCCGAGGTTGTATTTGAGCGTCAGCCCGAGTCCTTTGATCAGATCGATCATGAAGAACCGTTTCAGCTTCTGCGACCACGTCGGTTTTGGAGTCGTGATTTTTGGCATGAACTAAAACCTCATTTATTGCCGATTGCCAATTTCC
>Ga0187894_10001612_pt1 | contig 28516 bp, 25 predicted proteins | sample GBC1701081metaG_FD_136650 | JGI IMG/M metagenome (GOLD analysis project Ga0187894, IMG submission 136650) | White microbial mat communities from a lava cave in the Kipuka Kanohina Cave System on the Island of Hawaii, USA - GBC170108-1 metaG ...
GGCGATGACCTCTGGTGTCAGAAACCCGACGGGGTAGTTGATCTTCGCCAGGGACACGAAGGCCTTCACACTTTCGACATCATCCTTCTTCTCTTTCCTATCGGTGGCGAGACCGAGTACGGTGAAGCCGCGGGCGCGATACTGATTATAAAGTTCGACCACGTGCGGCGCGTGCTCTTCGCAGTGAGGGCATTTTGAGTAGAACATATCAATCAACACCACTTTCCCACGCAGACTGGAGAGTTTGAGCTGCTTTTGCTGATTGACGACCGGGCCGATAGTGTTCGGCAGCAGATCAACGATCATCTCCGGGGTGTCGCCGGAGCCGTCGGGCATCGGCAGTTCAGGGATGTCTTCAGCGCCCAAGCGCGGGGTTGCCGCAGCCGAGAGCAAGATCAGTGCGCAGGTCATCGCGAAAACGCGGATCAACAGGCTGAATTTGAAAAACGGCTTAAGATTATGTGGCATGGTAACGACTCCTCAGAGGATTGTTTGGATTACCGCCTGGTGGCGGCGCCGCGAATAATTCTATCGCGGCGATAACTGCTGACTCACGACTTGTTCAAGATACTCGATCCCGCGCTGTCGGCTGTCTCCGATCATGTGCTCAACGACGCGCCCGTCACGCGAGATGACAAAGAGCTGAGGGATCGGAGGCGCGCCGGTTTCATCCTCCGTGCCCTTTAAAAACGCCGATGAAAGCCACTGATTATCATAACCGATTGTGTAATCCGCGCCGGCCTTCTTGAGAAATCCCACGACCTTCTCCTGATCGGCCTTGTCATCGGAAGTAAGGCCAACGACCTCGAGACCTTTGTCACGATATTTTTTGCTCAGTTCGGCCAGTTGCGGGACCTGTCTGACACAGGGCGGGCAGTAAGTCGCCCAGAAATCCACGACCAGGACTTTGCCTCGAAAGTCGGAGAGTTTGAACGTCCCACCGTCCAGTTTCGTGACTTCCACTCCGCTGGCGGATTCGATGGCTTTGGGATCCCGCTCCGGGATCGGCGAGCTCGTACGTTGCGCTGATGCGGAAACGGTCGAGCCTTCAATTGAACGCGGCGGAGCAGCCGAGTTGCAGGCGGTGGAGGTCGCCGTAATCACTACCAAGACCAAGGCGCAGACCGCCGCGAAAGTGCGGATCGACATGCCGGATTTGGAACGCGGTTCAAGATTATGCGACATAGCAATGACTCCTCACAGGATTCGGTTAGATTACCGCCTGATGACGGCGGCGCGAGCGTTTTTATCGCGACGATAGCTGCTGACTCACGACTAGTTCGAGATCTTTGATCCCGCGCTGCGGGCTTTCTCCAAGAAAGTGATCAACGACCCGCCCGTCACGCGAGATGACGAAGACTTGCGGGATCGGAGGCGCACCGGTTTCATCCTCCGTGCCTTTTAAAAACGGCGATGAAATCCACTGATTATCGTACCCGACTATGTAATCCGCGCCAGCTTTCTTGAGAAATTTCAGAACCTGTTCCTGATTGGCCTTATCATCGAAAGTCAGGCCGACGACCTCCAATCCTTTGTCACGATATTTTTTGCTCAGTTCGGCCAAGTGCGGAACTAGTCTGACGCAGGGCGCGCAGTCGGTCGCCCAGAAATCAACGACCACAACTTTGCCTCGAAAATCGGAGAGTTTGAACGTCTCGCCGTCCAGTTTTGTAACTTCCACACTACTGGCGGATTCGATGGCGTTGGGATCTCGCTCAGGGATCGGCTTTTTTGCTCGCGGCGCCGTTGCGGAAACGGTTGAGCCTTCAATCGAACGCGGCGGAGCAGCCGAGGCGCAGGCGGCGGCGAAGGTCGAGGCGATCAATAGAATCGCGCTCAAATAAGAAGCAGCCGGACTTTTAAATCTAAGATTGTTCATCTGAGTTCGCCTCACGATCGAAGTCGGTTGTGACGCCGTCAGGAGTTTCGGCGAGCGGCACGCGGTATTCTTCAGTCGCCCAGCGGCCAAGGTCAATCATCTGGCAGCGTTCGGAGCAGAAAGGCTTCCAAGGGTTGTCTTCCCAGCTTGTTTCCTGACGGCACTGCGGGCATCGTCGAATCGTCGCGTTATCCATTGTTCTCTGAAAAATTTCGTAATCGAAATTCAATAGCATGGAATATCAATAATACAGAATTTTGCGGGAAAATCGAAACGAGCTTTTCAGAGGTTCACGATTTCAGGAGTCCCAGGGGGCCGGCCAATGCGCGATACCCGCTGCTGTGCCATTCGTCCAGCTCTTTCGCTCGTAGGATGGGGAACGGATGCGTGCGGTAAGCGGTAAGCAGCGCTTTGTAGGCTTTGTTCAATGTGGAAACGTCCGCCGAGTCATATTCGCGGATCTGCCGCAGGAATTCCTTTTTATCCATCTCGGCGTAAAGCTTGCTCGCGCCCCCAGCCAGCTTCATAAAGGTGCGTATGCATGGATCAATATCCTGCACACACAGCAGGCCGGCGCGATCCGCCGTTAATTCCGCCTTGCGGTACCAATCGTGCAGCGCGAGGACCAGGCTCTGTCCGATCAGAGCGCCAACGCCGAGCGTGGTCTGACCGATAATCGAAACGATTTCGGCGATGTTGCGCGCAAGGACGGTGTAAAGCACATGGCCCGCTTTGATGTGGCCGAGTTCGTGGGCGATGATGAAGAAACGTTCCTCGTCATCCAGCATATCAACCAGCCCGGAAGTGAGAACGACGAACGGGCGGGTGTGGCCGTATGTGAAGGCGTTCGGTACCGGATCCAGCGCTACGTACATTTCAGGCTCTTCGACGCCGATGATTTTGCAGCCCCAGCCAAGCGCGCGGTGCAATCGCCCAAACTGCCGCGCCGTCACACGCACATTCGATGCGGTGTTGTGCAAATAGAAAATGCGCTCAAGCCCGTATTCCATGATCTTCGCAACAACGAGATTGAGACCAGGCACGGATTTGAGCGATTCTGTCGCGGTGGCGTCCCAAGGATGCTGAAAATCTTTCGCGTCCAGGTCGGGAAACGTGCGTAATCTCTTCTTCTTTGTTTCATTCATATCGGCGCCTCGAAGGCTAAGGTAACACGAGCGCGCGGAGGAATGACAATTTTATTAACCGAGGCTGGCTCAACGGGCCGTTTCACTGCTTAGTTCGTGAATTTCGGCGTCGAAATCGGCTGAGCGGGCGGAAGAGATCACGCGTAATACTGGCGGGGTGTCCGTGCCGGAAGGCGCAAGAATTTCAGTTCCGTTGGGCGACATAACGCCAGCGCCTGATGGAGTTGATAGAGTGGGGGGAAGAATCACTTCGGTCGTCGGTTGTTTCGGAATTTCGATTCCAGCTTCGGAAAGCATTTCGACGGTGATCCGTCTAGCTCCATTTCCTTTGTAATAGAAATCGAAAAGGTCCGGCCGGTTAAAATGGCCCGTGACATCGAGCGTCAGGCTCTCCTCGCGGATCCGTTCGAGGTTGATTCGCGCTAGGATGATGACCTCGGAACAGAAGGCGGGCCCCGCCACATACTGGCCGTCCGGGCCGATTACACAACTCCCGCCGTTGAGGATGAATTCGCTGTCATCGCCCTCGAGGCTCCCCGCAATTTCGAATTCGCGCGGCAGATCGCTGCGGCGCATGATGCCGCCCGCCGCAACTACGAAGCAGCGCCCTTCAAAAGCGTAATGCCGGCTGGCGATCTGGTACATCTCCTTGACCGAAGGCCAGAGCGCGACATGAATATCTTCGCCAGCGACGTGCAATGCCTGCCGCGCGAGCGGCATCCAGTGCTCCCAGCAGATTAGCCCGCCGACGCGTCCTGCAGGGCTTTCAACCACGCGTAAGCCGCTGCCGTTGCCAGGCGCCCAGATCAGACGCTCGTTGAAAGTGGGAACGAGTTTGCGGTGGACGTTAAGCAATTCGCCAGTCGGTCCGAAGGTGAGAATCGAGTTGTAAAGCGTGCCGCGGCCAGCGCCTTCGTTCACCCGCTCGTGAATCCCCATGACCAGTGTCAAATTATGTTGGCGCGCGGCGGCGCCTAAAGCCTCGGTTTCGCGACTGGGCACGGCGACGCTGTTCTCCAGCAACTGAGCGTATATCCGTTTCGTGGGCTGATGATCCCATACCGCGACGTCACGACAGATGTCCAGCCACGCCGGATAACCGGGGAGCCAGGATTCGGGAAAGACTACCAGTTGCGCGCGTCTCCTGGCCGCTTCGGCAATCAGGTCAATCGCGCGCGCCAGACTGCGCTCCAGATTCAAATAATATGGCGCAGCTTGAACAGCGGCTACGACAGCAATGGATGATGCGGTGGATGGAGGCATATCGTTACTCTCCTTCTATACTCTCGCTTTCCGTACTTCGGACAGCGCCATAGATTTCAGACTTACCGTCTGTCTGATTTGGGCTCCATCTTCGTCTGGAAACCACTGCGAGTCGGAAGAAAACCATTGTGAGAAGGAAGCGCGATTAGTGCAGAATACTGATTGACTTTATGCGATTGGGGCCAGGTCCTGGGTGGGACGGCTATTCAATAACACTCCGGATAAATTTTCGCAACATTAAATTAGCAATGAAGAAAGAGTTAGGAACCGAATCATTGACCGAACAAAAACGCGAAAGCCTGCGTCAACACCATCCTGAATCGCCATTCGGGCGTCTGCTCGGGTTTGAGCCGGTCGAAGCGGAGCCGGGCCGTGTTGTGATGCGGCTGCCTTTTACCGATACGCTGCTGCAATCGTTCGGAAGAGTTCACGGCGGAGCGCTCTTCTCCCTGGCTGATCATGCTTCGGGCTGGGCGGCTTATTCGATGCTCGATCAGGACGAGCGTTGCGCCACGCTCGAGATGAAGATCAACTACATCGCCGCAGTTCACAATGAAGACTGCACAGCCGTGGCGAAGGTCATTCATCGCGGCCGCACAAGCATTGTGGTTGAAGCCGATGTCAAAACAGCCGACGAACGCCTGGTCGCGAAGACGCTGGCGACATTTATAGTCCTGAAGAAATTTTGACGAGCCTTGTGGCTCCTTCACGTTTCACTCCATTCACGACGTCGCACCAAAACGTCTACCATCACTTACCGATTGGTATGAGTTGAAAACCTGCTCGCCTAACAAAGCGAATTCGTCTCCATTTGCCTCGGCGCATAAATCCCAAAGAACACTTGGCCTTACTGATCTTATGCGTTGCTCTGTGACGCCGTGGCATAGAGGTTGTTTTATCGTTTGGCGTCACGGCAAAGAGAAAAGCATCCGGCAGGAGAAGTAGAGGGAGGCTGGGTTTAAAACCAGGACGGCTTTAATCACGGTAGGCAAGACCGGTTGCAGCCGCAGCTATTTTGACCGTTGTGATACCGAAGATTTCGACAGTTCTTTAAAGATCGGCGCGCTGTAGGAAAGCAAGGGGGTATTTCGGAGCCGCAGATTGCCTGCGTGACTTTGAAATTTTCCGAGGCGCGTCCGTGCTTTTTCCCGGCAACCGCTCGCAGGTTGAAAAGGGAAATGAACGCCGCGTGATGGACGTAAAGGGGGCTGAAAGGATTTCTTTCAGCGTTCGTCACGCGGCGTTTTTACTTTTTACCCTTAGCTAATCCCTGACATCGATTAGGAAATCGGTTTAAAAATTTGCATCAAATCCGAAATTTTGAATCTCATCCTCTCTCCTATCCTATTCAGACCTAGCAATTCTACCTAAGCGTAATGCCTAAGCATTGACATATAATCGACTTAACTATCCAACCATCAAGCCGTTCAAGTCAATAACCACTTTCCACATTATCGGCACATCTTTTGCCTATTTTTGATTGTTATTTTCCATCAACAAGCAGGATAATACGCCCAACCAACATTATTGAAATGTTTGGCCGAGCGTAACGTAGAACTTCACAGGAAAGATTTTCCACTCCATTCAAAAATAAAGTTGGCTTGATTTGTTCGGCAATCTTTAGAGTTCGGGCTTGCAGGATTCGAGTTCTGGGATTTGAAGTCTGAAGCCCATTCCTATCTCCAACCCTAAACAACCAGGAGGATTTATGAGAGCGAGTCTCTTCCCCCCCAATAAAACCGGCTTAGGCGCTTGGTCAGCGGGGCTGCTTTGCTTCTTGTTATTAGTTGGGAGCGCTTATGCGCAAACAGGCACATCAACTATCAGAGGTTCAATTTCAGATTCGCAGGGCCAAGCGGTTGCTGGCGCATCTGTTAAACTTAAAAACGAAGCGAAGAATTTCAATCGCATTACGACGACTGACAGTAACGGGACGTATACATTCACCGCCGTACCGCCAGATGTCTATGCGCTTGAGGTCGAGGCAAAGGGTTTCAAAAAATCCGTCTCAACCAATGTGAAAGGATTAGTTGATACACCCTCAACATTCGATATAGCGCTTGAAGTGGGTTCGATTACGGAAGTGGTCACAGTTTCCAGCGCTGGGGATATAACGGTCAATACACAAGACGCCTCGCTCGGAACCGTGATCGCCAACCAGCAAATCACACAGCTCCCCATGCCGGACCGTAATCCCGCTACGTTGCTCACATTGCAAGCAGGCGTAACAAGAGATGGATATGTGGCCGGGGCGCGCAGCGATCAATCGAACATTACGCTCGACGGAGCGGACATAAACAATGCGCAAACCAACTCGCTCGATTCACCAGTTCTGCGCTTGAATGCGGAAGCCATCGAAGAGTTCCGCGTCACAACCTCCAACGCCAACGCCAATCAGGGGCGTTCCTCCGGGGCGCAAATCTCGCTCATCACCAAAGGCGGGACGAATGATTTTCACGGGGCGCTCTTTTACGGAGGCCGGAACGACTACTTTAACGCCAACGATTTCTTCAATAACCGTGTAGGACTTCCAACACCGATAAGAAGAAGGCACTTCTTTGGCGGAGCGGTCGGAGGCCCTATCGTTGAAAATCGCGCGTTCTTCTTCTACAGCTATGAAGGATTGCGGGAAAAAAGGGGCATTCCTGTTACGCGCACCGTGCCGTTACCCACGTTGGGACAGGGAATTGTTCGTTTTCGTGATGGAAACACGGGAGCAATTTCGCAAATCACGGCGGCGCAAATCGCAGGCGTTTTCCCGAACGCCGGTACGAACTCGGCTGCAATTGCGGCTCTGGCCGCCGCCGCCACGCGTTACCCGGCCAATGATCTCAACGCCGGTGATAGCGCGCCGGGCATATTGCTGAATACCGCCGGGTTCAGGTTTAACGCTCCATTTATCGAGAATAGAAACTCGCACATCGTGCGGTTAGATTTCAACATCACCGACAACCATCAGGTTTTCGCCAGGGGGAACTACATTCATGACAACAACGTTGGAGGCGGTACCCCCGGCACTTCTCAGGCATTCCCGGACACGCCGAGTCCCACGACGTGGAATCATCCGACGGGGATTGTGGCGGGACATAACTGGACGATCACAAATAGTCTGGTGAACAATTTCCGCTACGGACTCACACGGGATGCCTTCAGCGACCAGGGAGACTCAAGCGCAAACAATATCTCCTTCCGCTTCATTTTCAGTCCGCTCCTGTTTTCGCGCACCTTGAATCGCGTTACCCCCGTGCAAAACTTCACGGATGATTTGTCCTGGACAAAGGGCAAGCATACATTCCAATTTGGGACGAATATCAGAGTCATTCAGAATAAGCGCGAGTCTTTCAGCAATTCCTTCGACTCCGCGCTCACGAATCCGTCCTTTTATCCCGGCAGTGGAACATCGATAACCTCGCCGATTCTTGCGGCGGGCTTCAATATCGCCAGGGCGGATATTTCCAGCGTTCAGAATGCGGTGACAGCCCTGGTAGGACGTTACAGTCAGTTTGAAGCCAGATTTATTTTCAATAAAGACGGCTCGCTGACGCCTGCAGGTTCGTCAAGTGACCGAACCTTCGCCACGGAAGAATATGATGTGTATACACAGGATTCCTGGAAAATTCGGCCGAATCTGACCGTCACCTACGGACTGCGTTACGGCATCAGCAAACCGGTTTATGAGAAGTTCGGTTTTGAAGTGAAGCCGAGCATCGGCCTGGGTGAATATTTCAATCGAAGAATCGCGGGAATGAACGCAGGCAAACCGTACAACGAGCGCATCTCGCTCGATCTATCCGGTCCCGCGAATGGCAAGAGCGGCGCATACCAGTTCGACAAGAACAATTTCCAGCCTCGCGCCTCGGTTTCCTGGGCGCCGGATTTCAAAACCGGCCTGTTGCACAAACTGTTTGGCGATCAAGGTAAATCAGTATTTCGCGGTGGGTTTGCCATGTTCAATGATTACTATGGACAGCAACTTGCCGTGACGTTTGACTTAAACAATACAGCGGGCTTTTCCTCGACTACGGTGACTTCCGCCAACACCTACAATCTGACTACTAATCCGGGACCGCTGTTTACAGGCTATGGACAAGCGGTTCGCAACTTGCCGGGTGTGGTGGTGCCAGGCAATATAACTTTCCCGGTCACCCCACGTTCGCGCGCGTTCCCGGGTAATATCGAGGGCAGTTTGGACGATTCGATTTTGGCGCCGACTCATTACAATTACAGCTTCACTTTTGAGCGTGAACTGCCCTTCGGATCCATCCTTCAGCTCTCCTATATCGGACGCAAAGCGAGAAAGCTGTTGGCTACGCGCGATATTATGTCGCTCAACAATTTGAGGGATCCCGCGTCCGGTGTGGACTGGTATACCGCGGCCGGTATGCTTGAAACGCTCAGGGCCGCAGGCCGCCCGGTGTCGAGCATTACCCAGATTCCCTACTTTGCCAATTTGTTTCCCGCGAATCTGGCGGATCTACTTGGGTTGAATCCTTCCTATAACCAAACGCAGGCCGTTTACGCCTTAACCGTTCCGGCGTCATTAGGCGGTGATAACGCGTTCAACTATGGCAATGACTGGACAAGCGCAATGCTTGACATCTCCACTCTTGGCAATGCGACCTGCAACCCTCCGAACCCAAACTTCAGCTCCGCCTGCCACGTTTTCTACCAGCCGCAATGGGGAGCGCTGAGCGGGTGGAGTTCAGTCGCCAATTCCGACTATAACGCGTTCACCGTCTCGCTTCGTCAAAGATACAAAAACTCTTTGACGATGGACTTCAACTACACGCTCTCCAACTCCAAAGATGACGCTTCAGGACTGATGAACGCCGGTGTCTACGGCGCCGGATTCATTCTGAATCCGCTCCGCCAAAGAGATAGCTACGCCTTCTCGAACTTCGATGTGCGTCATATCATCAACAGCAACTTCGTCTGGCAACTTCCGTTCGGGAAAGGACGATGGTTATTAGGGAATAGCGGTAAGGCAGCGGACGCCATTCTGGGTGGCTGGCAGCTTTCCGGCATTGTCCGCTATAACTCAGGTCTTCCCTTTTCAACCCCCATCGATGACGCGCGCTGGGCGACCAACTGGAATGTCCAGAGCAATTCCACGAGGATCAGCCCCGTTAACACCTGTCCGGTACGCGGTGGCGCGGTCTTCGGCTGCAATACGACAGCGGCCTATCGCAGTTTCCGCAACGCCCGGCCGGGTGAAACGGGTGAGCGAAACGTTTTCAGAAACGTTGGATTCGTGAATACCGATATAGGTTTGGGTAAAACGTTCAAGATGCCTTGGAGTGAAAGACATGGCTTGCAAATCCGTTGGGAGGTTTTCAACCTCTTCAACTACCAGGCAATGGGTACCTTTGATACCAGCAGAAGCGGTTATGGGATTCCGCTCAACGCGTTCCCCAATCAGCCTCCCAATGATCCTCCCGTAAACTTTAGTCGATATACGGCAATTCAGGGAGGCCCGCGAATTATGCAGTACTTCCTGAGATACAGTTTCTAAAAGAACTGAAACTGAGAAGGCGAAAGGCAGGTGGGCAGCTGAATGGCTGCCTACCTGCCTTCTTTTTTCATATTTTATCCGTGTATTCTGATCAGCAATCTGAGAGTGAATGGATACTGGTTCTTCTCATCCGCCGGTTGATAAAAGCTCTCCTGCTCGCCCCACTCACGATCATCAAATTCAGGGAAGAAAGTGTCAGCCGCGACCTCCGCGTCAACAAGGGTCAGATACATTCGATCCGCAACCTCAATTGATTGGGCATAAATCTCAGCGCCCCCGCAAACGAACACTTCGCTTTCGCCTCTTTCGCGCGCCAACTCAATCGCGTCTTCGACGGAATGGGCGACGTCGCAGCCTTCGATTTTATAGTTTCCATCGCGCGTCACAATGATCATTCGTCTGCCGGGCAGTGGCTTGCCGCCAACTTTGATTATGGATTCAAAAGTCTTGCGCCCGACGATGATGTGATGTCCCATCGTCAACTCGCGGAATCTCTTCAAATCAGCGGACAACCGCCAGGGGAGTTTGTTGTCAACGCCGATTCCTCGCGCTCTGTCCATTGCTACAATAATTGAAACGATCATACAGGCGTCTCCGTAAACAAACGGGCCGCAATGCGGAAATGCATCGCGGCCCGTATTCTTGCACGGCTGTTTCAGGCGGAAAAGCCGCGCGCCTCAGAAGAACCTGACGGTGTAAGTGAACCTCACGCCTCGTCCGATCTCAGGCGCGAAGTTTTTGATGAACGAGAGATGGTTGAAATAGAGTTTGTCTCCCAGGTTGAAGCCTTGCGCTGAAAAGATGTGCGCGGCGTGCGGCTGCGCCAGAGTGTATGAGGCCAACAGATTGACAACGCCGTATCCTGGCGTGCGCGTTTCGTTCGTGAACAACCGATCCTGATCGCGCGCCATCACGACTTCCGGATTGAATCTGAATCCTTTGTATTGGAAATCGAACCCAAGGCGGCCACGCAGCGGTGGGATGCGCGGCAGTGGCGTATTCGTGTTTTTCAGCTCGGCGTTCACATAATCCAAGCCCGCGTTGAGCCAAAGGTTCTTGCGCAGGCCCACGCTCAAATCAAGCTCCGCGCCGAAGAAACGGCTGTCGCCCTGGCGATATTCGGCGACGGGAAATCCGTCTTCTTCTTCGCCTGTCGGCGAGAGGAAAATGAAATCACGCAGGTTGTAGAAGAAGTAGTAGAACTCGCCTCGGAAGCGATCAGACGCCTGGCGTAATGAGAAATCAACGCCGTCACCGACTTCGCGTTTGAGGTTGGTGTCGCCGATCTCGAATGTCAGATTGCCAGGGTGCGGGCCGTTGTTGTACAGCTCGTCGAGCGACGGCGCGCGGTACGAATGCGTGTAATTGGCCGAAAACGCGCCGCCTTCCCACACCGGAACGCGAATGCCCGCAGAGCCTGAAAAGCCGGTGAATGTGCGGTTGCGAATACTTTCGGATTCCACTGTGTCGTAACCGTTGTGTTCAACGCGCCCGCCGAACTGGAACGCCACCCGGTTGAAATCTATGCTTTCGAGCGCGAAGGCGGCGAATGAATTCTGAGTCGTGGGCGGGGCCAGCGACTCTTCGCCTACGGTCTTGAAATCGCGGCGGAAGCCTGAGACGCCGAAGCTTCCTGAGAAACGGCCCGCGCGTTTCTGATCGGCCACGGCGCGGTACGAGTAGGTCTTATTGAAGAAGTTGGTCTCAGGAACATTGAAGATCAATTCCTGGTGTTTGTAATCGGTGTAATCGAAGCCGAAATTGATGCGATTGATCGCGCCTGACAGGTCGTGCAATCCGGCGTTGATGCGCGCGTTGTGCCGTCTCATATCCAGATCGGCGACTTCAGGATCTTCTTCCGCAGAGTCGAATGGAATGCCGAACCGGTTTGAATTGAAGTTGTAGCCGGCGCGCAAGAACGCGTTCTCGCCGTAATAGCCGCCGCCGCCTGAAACATCGTAGTTGCGCAGACCGGAATTGAGAACTTTCCCCAGAGGCGTTTTGTAATCGCCCGCTCGCTGGCCGCCACCGTTGGCCCAGAATAACCATTTTTTCGTACCGCCCTCGATGCCGCCGCTCGCTCCGCCCGTTCCGTTGTTCGTTCCGCCGACCAGATTGAAGAATCCGCGCAGCCCTTCGTGCGCCGAATCGTGACCGCTGACAGCGTTGACCAGACCGCCGATGGCGCTGCTGCCGTAAAGCAATGTTGCGGGACCGCGCACGACCTCGACCCGTTCAACCGAGAGGACGTTGATCGGTTCGCCGTGATCGCCCGACGCATAAGAGAGCGAGCCGGTGCGAATGCCGTCCTGCGCGATCAACACGCGGTCGCCGTCGAACCCGCGAATCACGGGGCGCGACGAGCCAGGCCCGGAGCTGCGTTTTGCGATGCCGGTCTGATGCTCAAGCGCGTCTCCCAATGAAGCCGGGCTTTTTTCCAACAGCGCGGTCGAATCAAGAGCCGTGACTCCCTGAAACGCCTCGAAAGCCGTCTGCTGGGCGCCGGTGGCCGAGATGGTGACCTGATCGCGGATGCCGCTCAACCGGAGTTGGATGTCGGCGGCGATGGTTTCACCCGCTTTCACTTCGACGCGGCGCACCACGTCCGGCGCGCGCTCCAACCGGGCGATCAAACTATATGCGCCTGGGGGAACGTCTTTAATTTCGTAATCGCCTTGTTCATCGGTCTCGACTGAACGATTGAGTTGGGTGATCAGGACAATCACGTTGTGGACGGGCAATTCTTTGTTCTCGATGGTGACCTTGCCTTTAATTGTTCCTGTTGATTGGCCGAACCCAACCACCGTGAAAACACATAACAGACAGGCGAGCAGGGCAGTGGCGCCAAGACGCCTCTTGATTCGCATCTGAAGTCTCCTTATGCGTGACTCGCAGGCCACGACAATGAATCTTTTTGAAAGGGGAAAAACCGCCTAATACGAGATCTAACCTGCGAATCTTAAATGGCGCCTTGGCGCAGGAGCATTCGGTTTTGAATGAGCAGGCGAGGCTTGCGGGTGAATGGTTGTTTTCGCCGGATGAGTGGAGCGGCCGAAAAAGCGGCGATCTCTTTCACAGGCGCAGCAATTGGTCGCGCAGAATTCGCCCCTGCAACCGGCTGACATTAAGCTGCTGGCCGTTGCTCAGCGTGACGACATAAGTTCCGCCGGGCATCGCGCTGACGCGGCGCATCATTTCAACATTGGCCAGCGTGCCGCGACCGAGCCGGACGAAATGCGCCGGATTAAGGCGGGCCTCCAAATCCTTGAGCCGGTAAGAGAGCGTGTAGGTTTCGTTCCCCGTCGTCGTCAAATGGAGCAACTCTCCGTCGGCGACAATCGAGGCGATCTCTTTGACTGGCAGGATGACGATCTCGTCCTGGCGTCGCACCGGGATGCGTTCGAGGATCGTCGGGCGAGTGGCCGCCTGATAGACTTCGGCGGCGGCGGTGATGCGCGCGGCGGATTCGACGCGCAACTCGGCGCGCTCCAACCGCTCCTGGGCGCGATTGATGGTTTCACGCAACCGCGAATGTTCGACAGGTTTGAGCAGGTAATCAACCGCGTTGAGTTCAAACGCGCGCACCGCGTATTCGTCATACGCCGTGACGAAGGCGACGAGCGGCATGCAGTTCTTTTTGAGCAGCCGTACCACGCCGAGCCCGTCAACTTCGGGCATTTGCAGATCGAGGAGCGCCAGGTCGGGCTTCGTTTGTTCGATCACTTCAATCGCCTCGGCGCCGTCTTCGGCCTCGCCGACCAGCGTTACGTCCTCAAAACCGCGCAGCATCGCGATTAGAAACGAACGCGCGGGGCGCTCATCATCGGCTATTACAACGCGCAATGATTCGTTCACGCTTGTTTCCTCCCCGAGGTTTCCGCAATGACGGGCGCGCTCGCCGCCGCGCGGGTCAGGTTGACAGGTAAACTTAGCTCAACCGCGGTGCCCGCGCCGGGAGCGCTGCGGACGCTGAACGAGGCCTGGGCGCCATAATGCGCCTTCAGGCGGCGTTCGACATTCGACAGCCCAACGCCCCGGTTGCGGCCTTGCGCCAGAGCCTGCTCGCTTACGCCAAGGCCCGTGTCGCGCACGATGATTTGCAGCATGTCGCCGGCTACCCCCACGGCCCCATTGCCGGGCGCGATCCGCGCCGAGATCGCGACTTCCCCGCCCATTCGCGACGGCGAGATGCCGTGTTTGATCGCGTTCTCGACCAGCGGTTGAATGAGCAGCGCCGGGATACGGTGGTTTCGCATCTCACGCGGCGCGTCAATCGTCACGCGCAACCGGTCTTCAAACCGCGCGCGCTCGATGTCCAGATATGATTCGATCAGTTCGATCTCTTCGCCGAGCGTAGCGAACTCGCCCTCGCTGCGGCGGAGCACGCCACGCAGCAGGGCTGTCAACCTCATCAGCGTTTCAAGCGCGCGTTCAGGCGCTGTCTGAATTAAATAGCCTATGGTTGTCAGAGCGTTGAAAAGGAAATGCGGATTGACCTGCGCGCGCAAAGCCCGCAGTTCGGCTTCGGTCGCCAGTTTAATCGTCTCCTGTTCGCGCAGGTCGCGCGCGCAGCGTTCGTGAACGACGCGCACCGCGTCAATGCGCCTCGCCACCATCACCGCCACCGCTTCCAGAAAAGCCACGTCGTCCGACATCAGACGGCGACCTCCCGCCATCTCGCCGATTGTCAGACGATACTGCGGCGGTTCGGCGGTCGGCGTCAGAATCGTCGTCGCACGAGCGGACAAGTCTTTCAATCTACGCGACACCCTGGGCTGATTGGACGAAAGCATCAATTGCGGCAACAGCGGCCCTGATGATGTTTTGTAATCCCTGGCGCTCGCATCGCCGCTCGAATCATTGGCCGCGGACCAAATCACTTCGCGCGCCGTTAACGCCTCGGCCAGGCGGGCGCAGGCTTCGTCCAGGATCTGCTCAGGCGTTTCGAGCAAGGCGATCTGTTGAGCGATCTCCGCGCGCAGCGCTTCGTAATCGGTTCGGCGCAACACAACCATATCGACAAACCAGATCACTCCGCGCCGAAGCCATGGATAGGCGAGCGCCGTCACAACCCACAGTCCCAACAGCAATCCGACCGCCACCGGATCGTCATTGCGGCGATTGAGTATCGGCACGGCAATGTTCAGATATAACCCGAACGCCAGCCCTACCAGCAGCACCAGAGACAACGCGCGTTTCAGAAAAATGTCGGCCAGCGCGAAGCGATAGTCCTGATACAAAATCACCACCACCAGCGGCAGCGAAGCGTGATGTCCCGCCAATTCGATCCACCACGAATATTCCTGACCTTCGTGATGGCTCAGGTGCAAGGCTGAGACGGCGAAGACCGCCAGCGCCACCACCCAACCGGCGCCTCCCCATCCCGGACGCCCACGCGTCACGGCCAGCAACGCAATGATCAGCGCGGCGAAACCTATCGTCAGAATGTGCAATGCCCAGTGCGACGGCACAGATTCCAGCTTGAACGCATGATAAAAGTGCAGCGCCGATGCGGTTGCGCTCAAACTGTAAGCGGCGATCAGCATCCCCATCGCCATCGGACGCCGCCAGGCGTCGCTCGACCGCAACACCGAATGCACGACCACCGCCGGCAGGAATCCGAGCGCGGTGAAAGCAGCGGCCGCGAGCAGCGAAGATGAGCGCCATCCGCCGAAGTTGTGTATCCCGAGATCCAGGATCGCGCCCAGGTTCCAGGCCAATCCCAACAACGCGGTGAGTAGCGGCAGACGATCGGCTTTATCCGAATCCATGCCCATCTCCGGGCCTGCCTCTGTCCCTATGGGCGAAGCCGCGCGCGGCCCGTTCTGGAGCATCACCAACAGCATTGTGTAAAGCGACAGCCCGGTGATGTATCCAAGCAGATTGAGTAAAGCGGCGGCGGCGGGCGCAGTCATACTTCCCTCTTTCAGCGCGATGTTACTGTGTTCAAATGAAAGTGAAACCTAACCGCAAGTAGTAAAGGTGACAATCAACATCAAACGAGCTGTAGTGTACAAGCGGTGACCGGTCGATTTCCACTAACCAATGGACAATCAACCTGTAACTAATCTCGATAACGTCTAATGAGTCGGACGATGATTCCTTGCGCCCTAGAAGGTTTTTAGCTACGCTGCGGCGCCATTCAACACTGCGCACCTGAACCCATTTAAGATGAGCCGGCGGAAAGTTTTTAACCGGCATTCAATTATGCGAACACCTCCGCCAAATGAAATCAAACTTTCGCTGGATGAAGCGCTGGACTATTCGTGGGATCGCGCCGCCGAACTGATCGCGCTCGACGACGCGCTGACGGCGTTGGCGGCGGTTGACGAACGTAAATGCCGCGTCATCGAACTGCGGCACTTCGGCGGTTTGAGCGTTGAAGAGACGGCGCAAGCGCTCGGCGTTTCGGTTCCGACTATTGTTCGCGATCAACGAATGGCTCGGGCCTGGTTGCGCCGCGAACTGAGCAAGGAAGCGGAAAGCGAGGAGTGAAAGGTGGATAACGAGCGTTGGCGCAAAATCGAAGAAGTCTTTCAAAACGCCGCCGAGCGCGATCCGGCTGAGCGCAACGCTTATCTGACGCAAATCTGCGGCGACGATCAGGAATTGCGCCGCGAGGTCGAATCCCTGCTCGCCCATGAGGGCTTCGACACCTTCATTCATGAGCCGATCAAAGGCGCGGCTCGATCTCTGGCCACCGATTCGGACCACGATCTGATCGGGCGGCGTTTGGGGCCGTATCGAGTGGCGGAGATGATCGGTCACGGCGGGATGGGCGCGGTATACGCGGCGCGGCGCGACGACGATCAATTCAACCAGCGCGTCGCCGTCAAGATCGTCAAGCGCGGAATGGACACCGGCTTCGTGCTCGGCCGATTCCGCCACGAGCGGCAAATTCTGGCCTCGCTCGAACATCCCAACATTGCGCGGCTGCTCGACGGCGGCTCAACGGAAGACGGACGGCCTTACTTTGTGATGGAGTTCATCGAAGGATGGACGATCACCGAATTTTGCGCGGCGAATCGGCTCTCCATCACTGAACGCATCAAACTCTTCCGCCAGATTTGCAGCGCCGTGCAGCACGCGCATCAGAAGCTGGTCGTCCACCGCGACATCAAACCGAGCAACATCCTGGTCACGGCTTCAAATGGAAAAGACGAGGGCGCGCCAAAGCTACTCGATTTCGGCATCGCCAAATTGCTCGATCCGACTCAGCCCGCCGCCGATCCCGCGCGAACCGCGACGATGATGCGGATGATGACGCCGGATTACGCCAGCCCCGAACAAGTTCGCGGCTTGACGGTCACGACGGCGACCGACGTCTACTCGCTCGGCGCGGTGCTTTACGAACTGCTGACCGGGCAGCGCCCGCATCGTTTTCAAAGTTATACGCCGACCGAGATCGAGCGGGTCGTCTGCGAAACCGAAGTCGATCCTCCAAGTCAAGCGGCAAGTAAGGCGGCCAGCGAAGCCGCCGGCGAGTCAGACGGTTTATCGGCCAAAGCGCGCAAACAGCTATCCGGCGATTTGGACAACATCATCCTGATGGCGATGCGCAAAGAGCCGGAGCGCCGTTATCAATCGGTCGAGCAGTTCTCCGACGATCTCTTGCGTTATCTGGAAGAGCGCCCCGTTATCGCGCGCCGCGACACCGCCGGTTATCGCGCGGGCAAATTCATTCGCCGTCATCGCCTCGGCGTCGCGGCGACCGCGCTAATCATCGTCAGTTTGCTGGGCGGGTTGATCGCCGCGAACTATCAGGCCCGCCGCGCCGAACGCCGCTTCGCGCAAGTCCGCAAGCTGGCCAACACCTTCCTCTTCGATTTCCACGACGAGATAAAAAATCTTCCTGGCTCGACCAGCGCGCGTGAGATGGTGGCTAAAACAGCGCAAGAGTACCTGGACAGTCTGGCGCAGGAAGCGGCGGGCGATCCGCTGCTGCAATCGGAACTGGCGCAGGCTTACCTGAAGGTCGGCGATGTGCAGGGCGATCCGTGGGGCCCCAATCTGGGGCATAACGATTCGGCCATAACCAGCTATCGAAAGGGCCTCAGTCTGGCGCGGCAGTTGGCGGCGGAAGACGGCGGAAACCGTGATGTGTTGCGTGTTCTGGCCGCCGGCTATTTCAAATTCGGCGCATTACAGTCGGAAGCGGGCGAGAAGGCCGGCGCGGGAGAATCGCTGCGCGCCGGAATCCGCGTGAACGCTGGCCGCTTTGGGCGATCTTTCGTCCGCGTTGGACAGCTACCGGCAAGCGCTCAAGCTGCTTCTGGCGATCGAGCAGAAGAACCCTGTGAATCAAGGGCGCCTGCGGGTGATGCGCGTCGCTTACACCTGGATCGGCCATCTTTCCGGCAATCCGCTTTTCATCAATCAGGGAGACAAAAAAGCCGCTACGCAAAATTACCGGAAGGCGGTGGAAATCTCGCAACGAATGACCGCCGCCGATTCGAAGAACGCCCGCGCCAGCCACGACCTGGCGATTGATTACGGTAATCTGGGCGACAGCCTGATCGATTCCGATCCGGCCAAAGCCGCCGAGTACCATCGCGCCGCGTTGCGCATTATTGACACGCTGCTGGAGGCCTCGCCCGGCGCGTTTATGTTTTCGCGGCGGCAGGCGCATTACCTGAGAGGGCTCGGATTGGCGATGCGCAAGCAGGGCAATCATCAAACGGCGAGTAAGCATCTGGCCCAATCGCTCGAGATTCTGCAAAAGCTGTCAGCGCAGGACCCGGCCAATTTGCAAATCCGGTCCGATCTGTATGTCGCGTTGAATGCGATGGCCGGCACGCTGCTGGACGCGCGGAATGTCGCCGAAGCCGGCGACTCTTATCGTCAGGCGCTGACAATGGCTGAAGCCACCGCCGCGTCACGCCCAAACGATCTATCCTGGCAATGGCGGCTGGCCGACTCTTACTCGGCTTTCGGACGGCATTATGCGGCGCAGGCGTCCGATCCGAAGTCGCGCCTCGCCGAACGGATTGCCAATTGGCGGCTGGCGCGCGACTGGCGTCAGAAGGCGCTCGGCGTGTGGGATGAATGGCCCAAACACGCCGTGTCAAACAGCTTCAACCTGACACGCCGCGAACAGGCTGCGCGCGCCGTCGCGCAATGCCAGACGATGTTGGAAAAGTTGGGCGCGGAGCCCCAACCTTGAGATAGGCGAATTCCCGCTTCACTTCCTCTCAGCCTCCATCACTCCCGATTCTCGAATCCCAAAAATATTTCGACATGTGCAGACGACCTGCGAGTCAGTACCGCGAGCGGTAGCGAGCGTGGCTTACGCAATGAGCTTATTGATGGAACCGCGCTCGCTACCGCTCGCGGTACTGATCCGTCCGCACAGATCGAAATATTTTTTCCGGCGGTGATCATTGCCGCTTCTCTTTTTCGCTTGTGCTTGATGAGCGGCGGTCGTCGCCGGCCTGGCAAGCGCAAGGCGCGATGATGATCGCCGGAATCATTTACCAACAACCAGCAGAAGAAGGAGCAATCAACAATGAACATCAAAAGAATATTGAGAACGCGAACAGCGCTGAGCGCGGCCCTGATCGCATTGGCCGCGTCGGCGGCCATCTGGGCCGCCTCGCCTGCAAGCCGGGTGGAGGCTTCTCGCGCGACGCCCGCCGGCGCGATCAAGGAAGTAGACCCGCGCGCCTTCGGCATGTTCGGCATTACTCAGGGCCAAACCGCCCGCCTCAACCTGGTCAATCTCGAAACCGGGGAGTTCGTTCCCTGCATCCGGGTGGAGTTGTCGTTTGTTGACAGCGACGGCAATACGCTGTTGCAGAAGGTTTACGACGTGGATCGCGGCAAGTCGGCGTTTCTGGATTTGAACGGCAATCAGTTCGTGGGACGTAGTGGACGCGCACAGATTCGCGCGCTGGCGCGCTTCGTCGGCGCGCCGGACACCCGCGATGACCCGTTCTTCCGCAATTGCCTGCCGACATTGGAGGTGATTGACAACGTCACTGGCCGCACCAATTTCATCGTCTCGGAAAGCGTGAGGATACAGAAGGTCACTCCCACTGCGAACTGAACACGGTAACTGGAAGTTGAAAACTGAAATTGATAGGAGAAAAACATGAGCAATCGCAATTCATTCTCGAAGACAAACGCGCCCGGCGCAAACGGGCTGAAGGTCAAGACCAACGTCAGGGCTGGCGCGCTCGATCCCAACCACAACCAGACAACGGCGCGCGGCTTGAAGGTCAAAACCAACGTCAAGGCTGGCTCAATCGATCCCAACCATAACCAGACGATGACGCGGGGCTTGAGGGTCAAGACCAACGTCAAGGCCGGCGCGATCGATCCCAACCACAACCAGACATTGGGGCGTGAGCGCCTGGCCCGGCGGAGGAGTTGAATCGAACGCCGCCAATCACCGGCGGCCGCTTACCGAAAAGCGCGGCCGCTCATAACAACCAACGACAATCATAGAAGGAGTCGTTCATGTCGTCACGGACGACGCCCTGAAACGATGAAAATCGCACGGCGAGATGTAGAGCAAACTTTCCAGTTTGCTCATGCTCCTGCGACAGACGACTTGCCAAGTCATGAGCAAACTGGAAAGTTTGCCCTACATTTTCGGAGGAGCCTTCATGTCGCGCTGCGACGCCCTGAAACAATGAAAATCCCTGGGTACGCATCGCTTCCAGCGTGCGGGGCTTCGATCAATTTCCGAGTCATCGAAGCCTCGCACGCTGGAAGCGATGCGTATCCAGGGGTTTTCGGAGGAGAACGAAATGACGAGCGAACAAATAGCTTTGGCGCAATCGAGCTTCGCCCAGGTCATCCCGATCGCCGACACAGCAGCCGCGTTGTTTTATGGCCGGCTATTCGAACTGGCGCCCGAACTGCGCCCTCTGTTCAAGGGAGAGTTGCAGGAGCAGGGGCGGAAATTGATGCGGATGATCGGGCTGGCGGTCAAAAGCCTCGACCAATGGGAGACGCTCGCGCCTGTGTTGCGGGATTTAGGCCAGCGCCACGAGCAGTACGGCGTGCGGGAGCAGGACTACGACACGGTCGGCGCGGCGATGCTCTGGACGTTGGAGCAAGGCTTGGGGCCGAGCTTCACGCCGGAGGTCAAAGCCGCCTGGGTCGCGGTCTACGCCCGAATCACCGGCGTCATGCAACGCGCCACGGCGCGGACGCAACGTCTCGACCACGCGGCCTGACGCGGGCGCGGCGGTTGCGCTTTCAATCGTCAATCGGCGCCCGGAACCAAAGCGGGCCGGGTCTCGTGATTGGCGCGGACAATTCAACCCATTACACTTGAGAAGGAGATTCACGATGTATCAGTTCAAAAAACACCTAATAGCCGCCCTCGGCTTCACAATCATGGCCTTCGCGCTCGCGCTCAACGCCGGCTCTCCGGCGGGCGGCTCCGCGCGGAATCAATCTCCCGGCGGCCAGCCGCAAAGCGCCGCCGCGAAAAAACCCAAAGGCTGTTTCACCTGCGATTTCGGCCTGCCCGGCGCCCTGCCGCTCGGCCAGGTTCCGGCGCTCATCGAACGCGACCGCATGTACATGGCCGAACAGCCCGGGATGCGGACCAAACATCTGCCGTTGCGGATCGATTTCAACACCGGCAACCTGCTCAGCGGCGGGCGTTATCTCTTCGACACTTTCGAGGAGGCGCAGGATTACAAAGACTGGATCACTAATGGCTTCGTTCTCGACGGCGTCAATTTCCTGCAACGGCCCTTCTTCCTCGCGCCGGAATGCCACACCTGGCGCGTCATCGGAGCCAGAGACTTCGGCCCGGTCAAAACGCCAACAGCCCGGCCGATTGCGGGCCGGCGTGCGGCAACGGCGTCTGCAATCCGGGCGAGAACACTCAGAATTGCCCGGGCGATTGCCGGCTTCCGCAATAACCCGGAAAAAGGGATCGCCAATCGCGCGCTGATCGAGCCGACTGCCGGCGGAGCGAGGCCTGCGTCCATAAGCGCGGGCCTCCACCATTTACACCGCCACCGGCGCGGATATGTGAGGATGCGCCTGATAGTTGGCAATCTCGAAATCTTCAAATCGATAATCGAAGATTGATTCCGGCTTCCGCTTAATGATCAACCGCGGCGGCGGAAAAGGCTCGCGGCTCAATTGCAGCTTCACCTGTTCAAGGTGATTCAGGTAGATGTGGCAATCCCCTCCCGACCAAATGAAATCACCCACGTCCAGACCGCATTGCTCAGCGATCATATGAGTCAGCAGCGCATACGAAACGATATTGAACGGAACACCGAGAAAGATGTCCGCCGATCTTTGGTAAAGCTGGCAGGAGAGTTTGTTTCCTACCACATAGAACTGAGCCATAACGTGACAAGGCGCAAGTCGCATCCGGGGAAGATCCTTCACATTCCAGGAGCTTAAAACGATCCGCCTTGAGTTCGGATCGTGTTTAATCTGTGCGATTACCTGATGAATCTGGTTGTAAACTCTTACTCTAGGCACGCAGTTCTCAACGTCAACATACTCGGCTGACCATCCCTTATGCTGTTTGTAGTTCCCCTTGAGGACTTCCATTAGGGAGGGGCGTGCCAGACCGTACTGGCCAGACACGCGGCCGGGCGAGCATTCCAACGTTTGATGGCCTTGAGGATCCCTCAAGGTAAAAGCTTTCTTGTCCAGGCCGCAATTGACGCTCTGCTCGATCTTATTCGCCCAGATGCATGTTTCCGGAGAGTATTTGTTTGAACAGTAGTAGTCCTTGTCTAAAGAATACTCGTCAGGAAATTCTTTTTTGAGATACCAGTTCTCCAGCCTCTGAACATCTTGATAAAAGTCTGAAAAGACAAGCCAGCGATCATCAACAAAGACGCCTCTGCCGCCGTAGTTTTTATAGGCCAGATGCTTCACGTCGTAACACCGCCTGAGCATGGCGAACCAGGTTTGATAGAGACCGCGCCACGCGGGGTCGTGGAAATAAGTCTCTTGATCACCGATGCAAGCCACCCCGAAGATAGTTGGCGCAAACCGGTCTTTGATCTGACCGTTGATCACGGCGTGTTTAGTTAAATTACTAACCCGATAGCCAGTCTTCAAAAACTGGGCTTCGTACCTGAGATAATTGAGGTGTTCGTAATCACTGCGCGGCACAGGGAACTCTTTAACGACCACATACTTGCCGTAAGCGTTCTCGAACTCATTTCCGATGAGTCCTGACTGATTGCGTGAAAAATCAGAAATGATTGGCTGATCCGACGCGCGTCGTGGCGATTGTGTGCTCGGCTTCTCAAAGATTTTAGGCTCGACTAGATTGATCGTCTCCCACGCCACCCACTGCTTACCATAAACCGGCCCAAGGTAGCCTTCCTTATCGGCCCATTCGTTCCAGATAGTCACGCCGTGATCGGCCAGGTATTTGATGTTCGTCTCGCCGCGCAAAAACCACAACAACTCATAGATGATTGATTTCAGATGAAGCTTCTTCGTCGTGACCAGTGGAAACCCCTGGCTCAAATCGAACCGCATCTGGTAACCGAAGACAGAGATCGTTCCGGTACCCGTGCGATCATCTTTGCGCACGCCGTGTTCGAGCACATGCTTCATCAGATCGAGGTACTGCTTCATTTCCGATTGTATCCTTTCCCTTGTTTCTGATTGGCTCCGGTAAGGCGGCGAATATAGCAGAGAAACGCGCTCATCTGGCTACACGCGCGTCTGTTTCCAGCAAATATTTTTGGCGTCTCGCTTGGTTGACGGGCCGCGGGATGGTTAGGTAGAGTGCTCGCTGTGTATGACCTTCACGAAACGTTCTGGTGAGCGGCTTTAACGTTCCCCACATTAACGAATCTTTTAGCCGTACCCATATCCTGGACACGGAATCTATCTGAGAAAATGAGCATTCAATCTGTTGAGCGCGTGGCGCCCGCTCGCATCAGCCGTCTGACCGAGCTGGCCTATAATTTGTGGTGGAGCTGGCAGCCCGACGCAAGCTGGCTTTTTCAGCACCTGGATAAAACCCTGTGGGAATTGACTCATCACAATCCGGTCAAATTCCTGCAGCAAATTTCCCCTGCCAAATTGGAAGCGGCCGCTTCCGACCCCGCGTTTCTGCGCCATTACGACGGCATCATGATGGCTTTTGACAGATGCCTGTCGGCGAAAGGCGCGTGGTTTATCGGAAAGTATCCCGACCTGGCGGGAAATGCGATTGCGTATTTTTCGGCTGAATTCGGATTGCACGTCTCGCTGCCGATCTATTCCGGCGGCCTGGGCATTCTTGCCGGAGATCATTGCAAGGAGGCCAGCGACCTGGGATTGCCGCTGGTCGGCGTTGGGTTTGTTTATCCGCAAGGTTATTTTCAACAGCGCATCACTTCGGAAGGGCGTCAGGAAGCCAGTTATGAGCGGTTCGATTACGGCGCCGCTCCGATGGAGCCTGTGATCACGCGCGATAGCGAAGGCGGGTTGCTGGATTTGAACCTGAACGGGCGAGTGATTTATGTCGAGGTGTGGCGCGTGCGGCTGGGTTCGGTCTCGATCTACCTGATGGCGACCGATGTCGAAGAAAACGAGCCCTGGGATCGGGAACTCTCAGCCCGGTTGTACGGCGGCGACCAGGAGACGCGCATCCGGCAGGAGATGGTGCTGGGCATCGGCGGAATTCGGATGCTCGAACGTTTGGGGATACGCCCGGCGGTATGCCACGCCAACGAAGGGCACGCTTCGTTTCTCATGCTCGAACGCATTCGCGGGATGGTGCAGAACGGAATGAGTTTCGATGACGCCGCCGATTTCGTCCGCTCGACGACAGTGTTCACCACGCACACGCCGGTTCCCGCCGGACACGACGCCTTCTCTTTCCATCTGGTCGAAGAGCATTTCCACAGTTATTGGGAGTCGTTAGGCCTCAACCGCGAACAGTTTCTGGCGCTCGGCAGTCATCCGGACGGTTATGGCGGGGCGAATTTCAATATGACGGCTCTGGCGCTGCGGCTTGCCGGGAAGCGCAACGGTGTCAGCCAACTGCACGGACGTGTTTCGCGCGCGATGTGGCATTCCATGTGGCCCGAGTTGGATGAAGACAATGTCCCAATTACATCAGTGACCAACGGCGTTCACACGCCGACCTGGGTCGCGCCGGAGATGGACAAACTCTTCTCGAAATACCTCGGACACGACTGGCGCGACCATCACGACGATCCGACATTGTGGGAGCGGGTTCACGACATTCCCGACGCGGAATTGTGGAACGTGCATCAGCAACTCAAGCACAAAATGCTGAACTTCATGCGTGAACGCGTGCGGCGCGATTGGATCGGCGAGGCGGCAGGCCCGGTGCGGGTGTTGACCGGAGGGACATTGCTCAATCCCGACGCGCTCACCATCGGATTTGCGCGCCGGTTTGCGACTTACAAACGCGCGTTGTTGATCTTCCGGAATATCGAGCGTTTGAAGAAAATCTTCCACGACGAATGGCGTCCCGTGCAGATCATCTTTGCCGGCAAGGCGCACCCGGCGGATGCCCTCGGCCGCAACCTGATCAGTGAAATTTATGGCCTGGCGCGCGAGCACGGCTTCGGCGGACGAATCGCGTTCGTCGATAATTACGACATCCACGTCGCCAAACACCTGGTGCGCGGCGTTGACGTCTGGCTCAACAATCCGCGATTGCCCATGGAAGCCAGCGGCACCAGCGGCCAGAAAGCCGCGCTCAACGGCGTGCCGCACCTGAGCATCCTGGACGGCTGGTGGTACGAAGGATACAAGGGGCCCAACGGCTGGGCGATTGACGCGGGCGTGCCTGAAGGCGTGAGTGAAGAATACCGCGACGGGGCCGACGCCGAGGCGCTCTATCGCACGCTTGAAGACGAGGTCGTGCCGCTCTATTTCGATCGCGACAGCGACGGCATCCCGCGCCGATGGACGCATCTGGTCAAAGAAGCGATCCGCACCGCTGCGCCGGTCTTCAGCGCGCGCCGGATGGTTAAGGAATACACGGAACGAATGTATGTTCCGGCAATGATGACTGCGGCGAAGAAATAACCTGAGTTTGTAGTCCCGCCTTCAGGCGGAAGGGGTCTCATTAGGAAGCCCCTTCCGCCTGAAGGCGGGACTACAAACTCCAGACCGTTCGAACGATCCCGCCCTTAAGTTTTATGGCTCCGGCCAAACTATTCGACTTCCGCGATACTTTCGACCGCCATCTTGCCCTCGGCTACTTTGCCGGTGACTTTGAATTTAGCGCCTTTGTCCTTTTTGCTCTTTTCGAGCGCGGCCTTGGCCAGCGCGCTGCCCTTCTCATCGAACTCAGTCCACTTGCCGTCGGCAAACACGCCGAACCCGCTCTTGAGGCAGGCTTCCATGTTCAGCGAGCAGCCTTTGGTGTGACCGGCGCCAGGAGTTTCCTTCTTGGCTTCGCGAGCGGAACAAGCTTTGTCAACGAGGTGGCCGGTCAGTGTAACCGACTTGTTCTGAGCCATAACGACGAGACTCAATGCGATAATCGCCGTCAGCGAAAAGGTGAGCTTCTTAAGCATTTTTCTGATCCTTTCTGTTACAGGGTTGTTACAGGTCTGATGCTGGTTTGTTGCTAATTTCGCGACTTCGGATTTGATCGCTTCCGCAAGCTTTCGTCAACGAAAAAGGGCGAGGCCAGTTAAATGACCTCGCCCTTAAAATTTATCGCTTCGATCGAACTATTCGACTTCCGCAATACTGGCCACCACCATCTTGCCGTCGGCTACCTTACCGGTGACTTTGAACGTGGCGCCTTTATCCTTTTTGCTCTTTTCGAGCGCGGCCTTGGCTAATGCGTTCCCATTATCATCGAACGTGGTGTACTTGCCATCAGCGAAGACGCCAAATCCACTCTTGGCGCAAGCATCCGCCAGCGCGCAGCCTTTGCTTTCAGCAGCGGCCGCGGCTTGCACGTTATCTTTCTTAAGGACTTTGGCCGAGCAGGCTTTATCAACAATGTGACCGGTCAGTGTGACCGACTTGTCCTGAGCCATAACGACGAGACTCAACGCGATAATCGCCGTCAGCGAAAAGGTGAATTTCTTGAGCATTTTTCTGATCCTTTCTGTTACAGGTTTAATGCTGGGTTGTTGCCAATTTTGCGACTTCGGATTTGGTCGCTCCCGCAGGGGATCAGGGGGATTGTCTCAAAACAACAGGCCGGATTAAGTGTGTCGTCTTACATTACCGATGAATTTAACCGCGCCGGCATTGTCTCAAAACAATAGGCTGAATTGAAGCCAGCGCAAGGTTACAACGCTCTTGGACTGCGATACTGCTCGTACCGCCGGGTCGGCTCGTATTTGTTCGCCGACGTCGCCGAGTCTTTCTTCGGCGGGCCTTCGAGCCGAATGATTTCAATGGCTTCCTGATAAACCCGTTCGAGATTTTCCGGTTGGAACCCATTCAGACGGCATGCGCGAATGTGCGCGCGAACGATTTGCTCGACGGCTTCGCGCCCTGTTTCATCCAATTCTTGGAGCGAACGCAGAGCATGTGCTGATAGCTTCATAAGAGAGACACCAGTCCTTTCGCTTTGATTTTCGGTGATTATTCCTTGTTTTTTTAGAACCAGGAGGAAGGAACGGGCGCAGTGTAGCACAGTTTTTTCCGCTGTCCAGAAAATTTTCGCGCGCGCGGGAGCCTCATTGTCGAGGCTGCGGCGCGTGTTAGAATGGGCTTCAACCGCGAACATTAAAACCAAAATCGAACCGCTGGTAGATCGTTTTATCTATGCGTATTGCAGCCTCGACCTATCTGAATTCCGCGCCCCTGGTTTATAGCTTCACTCAAGGTCTTCTCCGTAAAAAGTACGATTTCATTGGGGATGAAGCCCCTTCGCGGTGCGGCGAGATGCTCCGGTCAGGACAATGCGAAATCGCTTTGATCCCGGTGATCGAGTGCCAGCGCATCCCCGGCTTGCGGATCATCCCTGAAATCGCAGTGGCTTCCAAGAAGCGCGTTCGCAGCGTTCTGATCGCCTCGCGCCGCCCGCTCGAAGAGGTCCGCACGTTGACGCTCGACCCCTCGTCACGCACCTCGCAAGCGCTGGTCAAAATACTCTTCCTGCGGCGTTACGGGTTTCTGCCTGAATGCGCCGAACGCGCAACCGAAGCCTCGGCCGGCCCCCGAAACATGCTCGAATCCGCTGACGCCGCGTTGGTTATAGGTGATCCGGCGATGAAGCTGGAATCGTCGGCCCGGAGCCTCAACCTGAAGATTTACGATCTGGCTGAAGAGTGGCGGGCGATGACCAGTTTGCCATTCGTCTTCGCTGTCTGGGCAGTGCGCGAAGACGCTTGCGCCGAAGCCCCGAACCTCGCGCGCGATTTTCTAGCGGCTAAACACGAGGGCGTTAACCACATCGAACAGATTGCAACGCAGTATGCGGCTGAGCTGGAACTACCTCAACGCGAACTGCTCGACTACCTCTCGCAAAATGTCAATTACGATCTGGACGAAGAGAACGTCGCGGGGATGCGGCTCTACTTCGATCTGGCCCATGAATGCGGTCTGATCCCGCAATCGCGCGAATTGCGATTCGTCGGGCGCGAATCTGACGCTGAGGGAGAAGAAGAGAGAGTACGGAAATAACGGAAGTAACGGAACAGACGGACTCCACTTTGTCCATTTTTGATTTGGCTGTTGATTTCATTGGGTTTAGCTGGAGCGCAGCGCTCCAGCTAAACCAAATGAAATCAACAGCCAAATCAAAAATGGACAAAGTGGAGACGGAAAAAACTAGAA
>Ga0187894_10001613_pt1 | contig 28501 bp, 25 predicted proteins | sample GBC1701081metaG_FD_136650 | JGI IMG/M metagenome (GOLD analysis project Ga0187894, IMG submission 136650) | White microbial mat communities from a lava cave in the Kipuka Kanohina Cave System on the Island of Hawaii, USA - GBC170108-1 metaG ...
CCCGCGCGGGAGTGTGATGAACGGCGATGGCGCACGCGAAGACGAGCGCGAGCCGCCAACGGCGGCTCGCTGCAGTGGAGCGAAACTCCGAGGTCTTCGTCATTCTTCAAAGTCAGGCGCGCGGCCGGGTGGGTGACTCTTGGGTCACCGGTCGGGGGAAGCGCCCCGGCCGCGCGCCGTCTCGGTTACGGCTTGAGGCAGAGCACTGGGTACTCGGCGTCGATGCCGACGGCATCAGCCAGAGCGCAGGAGTCGGCAAAGTCGGCGCGAACCATCTCCTGGGCCTTGTCGAAGTGGTGATCGAGAATGCAGTTGCCGACGTCGGTGAACGTCGCTGCCGTGGCGTCGCACGGGCTGTTGACGCTTGCCGGCGTCAGCGGTGACGGGCACTTCGCCACAATCTTCGCCAAAGCCTTGGTGCGCGCCTTGTCGACCTTCGAAGGCGTGACAGCGCCGATGTCGAGTGCCTTGGCGCACGAAGTGGTCGCCGACGTGAGCGGCTTCGCGAGCGCCGTATCCTTGAGGACGCGGTTCAGGCAGGTGCCGAGGTTCGCCTGCACCGCGGCGGCGAACTTGCGCCCGTAGATAGCCAGCGCCTTTTCGCAGGTGCGAGCGGTCGAATCGAAGTTGGGGAGCGCCGCGACGGCGGTGACGACGGTGAGAGACGGCATGCGACCGGCGCCGAAACCGACGGCGTTGTCGAGCGACGTGCCAGTGCCGGCATCCGTCGTGCGGAGATTGAAGCCCATGTGCGTCGCCGACGACCCCAAGAGTCCCTGCAACTGCGTCGTGACGTCGAGGGTGAAGGTGAGTGGTCCGCTCAACAGCAAGCTTGCGTCGGTGATCGATCCGGCCGGGCCGGTGTTGATGGTTCCCGCGAGCGCTCCGAGAGCGAAGTCTGGAGCGAGGCCGGCGGCCTGGACCACGCCATCACCCGAATAGGTGTACACGTCGATGGTCGATGCCGCGGCGTTGTCGGTGAACATGCCGCCGGGGAACGGCCAGAAGAGCGGGATGACGTCGTCGATGGTAACGGTGAGCGTCGCGCTGACGACATCCGCCGCGCCCACACCGGCGAGGCGAGCGAGGGGAAGCTCGGCAATGCCGCGCTGCTCGATGCCGCCCGCGGCGAGAGCGATCGCCAACGGCGCGCCCTGGGTATCCGCGGTCCCGTTGGCGGGAATCGTCGTCGGCGGCCCCATCGAGAAAGACAACGAGCCGTCGAGAAGACCATCGTAAACGGACCCGGCCGTGGCGTCGTCGATGACGATGGTCTCGGCGTGAGCGACGCTGCCGCCGAGAGTGGCGGCGAGGAGTACAGCGATGATTCTAGATCGGAACATGAGAGGCATCTCCTTCGCTCGGCGCCTTGGCGCCGAGCCCGAAGGCGTCCACCGAAGGCAAGAGCCTGGCAGACGCGAGTTGAGTGAAGCGTCTTCGGGCTCTGGGCGTTGGACCTCGGGCCTCTCGGACTTGGAAAAACTGGTTCAGCGCGGCTTTGGCGGTGCGCGCCCTCCTTCCACGCGGAGCACGACGCAGCGCTTGCAGCGGCGACACTTGACCTCGAGCCCGGCTGCGGTCCAGCGAGCCAATAGGCTGCCGCAGTCGCAGCGCAGCTCTTCCGAGGGGGCCGGCGCCGCCTTGGGCGCGCGCTGCAACGATGCTGTCGTCTTCGTCATCTTCAGTGCGCCGGCATCTGCGGCCGCTCGAACTTCTCCACCGCCTCGAGTAGGGTGGCGCAGAGCACCTCCACCGCGGTCGGGGCGACACGCAAGGTCATGAAACCGAAGGTCAGATGCACCATGCCGCAGCCGCACGACTCGACGAGGAAGGGGCCGCGCTGGGACAGGAGCCGGCGCTGACAGGGCGTCTCTCGCGTTTCGGTGTTCATCTTTGGGAATTTGAAAACGATTATCAATTTCGCTAGCTCGGAGTCAAGACGACAAATGGTCGCGGCTCGATACGGCGTCGACTTCGCCCCGACTTCGCACTAGAGCCGCACGAATGACGTCCGCGATCTCGTTTCCCGCAGGTTTCATCTGGGGCACGGCCAATTCGTCGCATCAGGCGGAGGGCAGCAATGTCCACAACGATTGGTGGGAGTGGGAACAGCAGCCGGGGCACATCGTCCACGGCCACCGATCCGGTCGCGCCAACGATTTCTGGAATCGCTACGACGAGGACTTCGCCTTCCTCGCGCGCCTCGGTCTGAACCACTTCCGCCTGTCGATCGAATGGTCGCGCGTCGAGCCCGACGAGGATCGTGTCGACCAGGCCGCGCTCGACCACTACCGCCGTATGCTCGAGTCGGCGCGGCAGCGCGGCATCACGCCGTGGGTCAACCTGCACCACTTTGCTCTACCGCGCTGGTTCGCGGCGAAGGGGGGCTTTCTGCGCGAGGAGAACCTCTCGTTCTGGCGTCGCCACGTCGAGCGCGTCGGCCGAACGCTCATGCCACTGGCGTCGCACTGGCATCCGATCAACGAAGCGAACGCGTACGCCGCCGCGGCCTATCTGATGGGCGTCATGCCGCCGGGAGTGAAGGACCTCGCATCGTTCCGACAGATCCTGCGCAACACGATGCTCCAGTACCGCGACGCGTATCAGACGCTGAAGAGCATCGATGCGCGGGCTCGGGTCGGCACCATCCACGTCTTCATCCCGCTCTTCCCGGCAAATCCCTCCGACGAGAACGACATCGCCCAGGCGCAGAACTTCGACGGCCACTTGAACGCCGTGCCGCTGCACGCCTTGAAGGAAGGGGTCATCGCCCTGCCCGGCACCGAGCCCGAGCCGATCGAGGGTCTGCGCGGGGCCGCCGACTTCTTCGGCGCCAACTACTACTCGTCGGTCAGCGTCGACCACAACAAGCCCGGCCTTACGCCGTATCCGCCCGGACAGACGCGGTTGAATCAGATCGGCAGCGGCTTCTATCCCGAAGGACTGCTGCAGGTGCTCCGGCGCGTGCGCGATCTCGAGCTCGGCGTTCCGACCTACGTCTCGGAGAACGGCACGGGCACCGACGACGATGCGTGGCGCATCGAGTACATCCGCGCTCATCTCGAGATGGTCGCGCGCGCGATCGCCGAGGGCTGCGACGTACGCGGCTACTTCCATTGGACCTCGGTGGACAACTTCGAGTGGACCTACGGTTGGACGGCGCAGTTCGGTTTGATCGGCTTCGACCCAGAGACCTTCGAGCGAAAACCGAAACCGACTGCGCACTGGCTGGGCGAGGTGGCGCGCAGCAACGTCCTGCGGTGAGCCGCGGCGGAATCAACCGCGGATTGCGCCGATTCAAAGAACTGCCGCGGATCTCGCGGAGACGAATAGCGAGTGAGAAGGATGAGTCACGACGTCGCGTTTCTCGGCTTGGGGGTCATGGGGTTTCCGATGGCGGGGCATCTGGCGCGAGCCGGGCATCGGGTGACCGTGTTCAATCGCACGGCCGCGAAGGCGCAGAAGTGGGTGGAGCCCTACGGCGGCGCGAGCGCTCCGACACCGGCCGATGCGGCGCGCAAGGCCGACTTCGTCTTCTGCTGCGTTGGCCGCGATGAGGACGTCTTGGCCGTGACCACCTCCACCGACGGCGCTTTTGCAGCTATGCGCCCGGGCACGGTCTTCGTCGACCACACGACGACCTCAGCGCGGGCGGCACGCACTCTCTATGAGCAAGCCGCCGAGCGCGGCCTCGCTTTTCTCGACGCCCCGGTCTCCGGCGGACAGTCGGGCGCAGAGAAAGGGGCGTTGTCGGTGATGGTCGGCGGCGACGAAGCGGCGTTCGCGCGCGCCAAGCCGCTGATCGACTCCTACGCGCGCATCGCCAAGCGTCTCGGGCCTCCCGGCAGCGGACAGCTCTGCAAGATGGTCAATCAGATCTGCATCGCCGGCCTGATGCAGGGACTCGCCGAAGGAATCCACTTCGCCACCGCGGCCGGCCTCGACGTCGAGGCGGTGATCGAGGTGATCTCGAAGGGCGCCGCGCAATCGTGGCAGATGGAAAACCGCCACCGCACCATGGTCGACGGCAAGTTCGACTTCGGCTTCGCCGTCGAATGGATGCGCAAGGACCTCGGCTACGCGCTCGACGAGGCGCGCCGCAACGGTGCCAGTCTTCCCATCACCGCCCTCGTCGACCAGTTCTACGCCGAAGTACAGGCGATGGGCGGCAATCGCTGGGATACGTCGAGTCTGATTGCGCGGCTGAGGCGCTAGCTCTCGCGGCTGGGGCCGTAATGCGAAGAGAGTTTGAGTTAAACTAGGAACTCAAAACCTAGAACTGTCTTCCCCAGACCCCAGGGCCCAGAACCCAGACTTCAGGTATTCTGCGCCGTCATGCCGCCGTCGACGACGACGACGGCGGCGTTGATGTAGGACGACGCCGGCAGGACGAGACTGAGGGTTGCGTGGGCGACCTCTTCAGGATCGCCGTAACGTCGCAGCGGTACGCGGCGGCGCGCGAACTTGCGCTTCGCGTCGTCCGGGATCGGCGCGGTCATGCCGGTGTGAATCGGTCCCGGGCAGATGCAGTTGACCGTCACCCCCTGCGAACCGAGCTCCACGGCGAGCGAGCGCGTCAGGCCGATGACGCCATGCTTGCTGGCGGTGTACGGGCTCATGAACGCGGTCGCACCGAGACCTTCGGTCGACGCAATGTTGACCACGCGCCCCTCACCCTTCGCCTTCAAATGCGGCAGACAGGCGCGGATCAATCGCGCTTGCGCCGCGAGGTTGACGGAGAGTGTCGTCGCCCAAGCCTCCTCCCAATTGTCCGCATCGATCGGCGCCGGCACGCTGACGCCGGCGTTGTTGACCAGAATATCGACCGTGCCGTAGCGCTGCAGCACGTCGCGCACGAGCGCGTCGACGCCGCTTGGCGCGCCGACATCGGCCACGAAGGCCGTCGCCTCGCCGCCGGCGGTCTTGATCTCATCCACGACGCGGTTGACGCCGTCGGCGACGCGGTCGACCGCCGCCACTCGCGCACCCTCGTCGGCAAAAAGCTGCGCCGTCGCCCGGCCCATTCCACTTCCAGCGCCAGTGACCAGCGCGATCTTCCCGGCGATCGAACGACTCAACTTGCTCAAGCGCGGCATGCCGGTTTCTTAGAGCAGGCCCAGCAGAGGAGCAACCGTCGCAACCACCTTAGCGATCTCCGTACCCAGAAATTGCATCTGCTCGCGTTGTAAGACGCGCCTACGGCGAACTTTGCCGGAAGCCTGCCCGGATGCGGTGCGCTTGGCACACATCCTGTTTCGTTCACAGGTCGAAGGAGGAGACCAAGATGAACCGAATTCAGACTGGACTCTTTGCAGCCCCGCTATTTTGCGCCGCAGCCTGGTCAGGGTGATCGTGCAGTCCGGATCGACCGATGAACACGGATGATTCTTGGAGAGCCGGCCTAGTCCCCCTCTGTGTTCATCCGTGTTCATCTGTGGTTCCTATGCTCTGACCGCCCCTTTTCTGCTGTCTCCGCTTCGTGTAGCCGTGGTCCGCGATGAACCGCGACTACATGTTGCGCCGCCTCGAAGGCACGACCTGGGACTTCATCATCGTCGGCGGCGGTGCCACCGGTCTCGGCATCGCTGTGGACGCTCAGACGCGCGGCTTCAACACCCTCCTGCTCGAGCAGTGGGATTTCGCCAAAGCGACTTCCAGCCGTAGCACCAAGTTGGTGCACGGCGGTGTGCGCTATCTGAAGCAAGGCAACGTCGGCCTGGTACTCGAGTCGCTGCGGGAGCGCGGCCTGATGTGTCTCAATGCGCCGCACCTGGTGCGGGATCTCGCCTTCGTCGTGCCACGCTATCGCTGGTGGGAAGGCCCCTTCTACGGCGTCGGCTTCAAGCTCTACGATCGACTCGCCGGCAAGCTCAACATTTCGCGCTCGCGCCAGCTCAATCGCCAGGAGACCATCGCGCGAATTCCCAACGTCGAGACCGAGAATCTCATCGGTGGCGCGATGTACCACGACGCACAGTTCGACGACGCGCGCATGGCGATCACGCTGGCGCTCACCGCCGCCGACCACGGCGCCGCACTGATCAACTACATGGAAGTCACCGACCTGCTGAAGCACCAAGGTGACGTCATCGGCGTACACGCGCGCGACCGCGAGACCGGCGCTTCGCACACGATTCAAGGCCGCGTCGTCATCAATGCCACCGGCATCTTTGCCGACGCGCTGCGCAAGACGGACGACCCCAGAGCCGAGAAGACTGTCTCGACCAGTCAGGGCGTTCACGTCGTACTCGATCGCAGTTTTCAGCCGAGCGATACGGCGATCATGGTGCCGCGCACCGACGATGGCCGGGTCCTGTTCGTCATTCCCTGGCACGAGCGCGTCCTCGTCGGCACCACCGATACGCCGATGAAGGACGCGCAGATCGAGCCACGACCGCTTGCGGACGAGATCGGCTTCATCCTGCGCAATGCGGGACGCTATCTCGAGAAGGACCCCACCGAATCCGATGTGCTCAGCACCTTCGCCGGCCTCCGGCCGTTGGCGCAGATCGACGGCGGCGGAAAGGAAACCAAGTCGATCTCGCGCGAGCACAGCGTGCTCATCTCCGACTCCGGACTGGTCACGATCATCGGCGGCAAATGGACGACCTACCGGAAGATGGCGCAGGACACCGTGGACGACGCCATCCCGGTCGGCGGCTTCCCGGAACGCCCGTGCGTCACCGAGCGCCTGCGCTTGCACGGCTGGATGAGCCGCGACGATCCGGCCCTCCCCGCCGAGTCGCATCTGCGCGCCTACGGCGCCGAGGCGGCCCGACTTCGTTCGCTCGTCAACGAGAGCCCCGAGCACGGCGAGTTGCTCCATCCGCGCCTGCCCTACGTCGCGGGCCAGGTCGTCTGGGCGTCGCGCTACGAGATGGCGCGCACGGTCGAAGACGTGCTCGCGCGTCGCACCCGCTGCCTTTTCCTCGACGCGCGTGCTGCCATCGAGGCGGCGCCGCGCGTCGCATCGATCTTGGCGCGCGAGCTCGGGCGTGACGCAGACTGGACAAAGGCACAGGTCACAGAGTTCGAGTCGCTCGCGCGCGGTTATCTGCCGCGATCCGAGCGCCGCTAGTTCAACCGATCACGCGGGCGTTTCGGCCGGCGGCGAGTGTGCGTCGCGCCAACTTCGACTTGATCGACGGCGTCAGCTCTTCCCCACGAAAGCGCCAACGCCAATTTCCGTCGGCGCGGCCGGGAGTGTTCATGCGTGCTTCGCTGCCGACACCGAGCACGTCCTGCAGCGGCAGTACCACCCCGCCAGCGCGCGAGCTCAACAGTATCTCCAGACACGCCCAGCGGAGATCCGCCGGTAGGCGCCGCTTCTTGCGCCTGATGTAGCGGAGAAAGCGGGCGCGCTCCCGGCGCACAGCCACCGTCGTGCGCGTGCTCGCCGTTGTTTCACCGGCTAGCCAACCGGCGAGTGTGTCGTTGTCGTGCGTGCCGCTGTAGGCGACGCAATTCTCGACGTAGTGATCGGGCAGGTGCGGATTGTCGACGTCACCGCCGAAGGCGAATTGGAAAACGCGCATGCCGGGTAGCGCCAAGTCGTCGCGCAGAGCCGCGACGTCGGGCGTGATCAAGCCGAGATCTTCGGCGATGATCGGCAGAACGCCGAGGTCGCGGCGGAGAAGCTCGAAGAGGTCGGCGCCAGGTCCGGGCACCCACCGACCCTTGATCGCGGTCGGCTCGGAAGCGGGAATTTCCCAGTAGGCGGCAAAGCCGCGGAAGTGATCGATGCGGACGACGTCGACCAGCTCCAGCGCGCGGCGCACGCGCGCTCTCCACCAAGAGTAGTCCTCGGCCGCGTGCGCGCTCCAGCGAAACAGAGGATTGCCCCAGCGCTGCCCGGTGCGGCTGAAGTAGTCGGGCGGCACACCCGCCACCGATTCGGGCTGACCATTCGCATCGACCTCGAACAGTTCGCGATGCTGCCAGACATCGGCACTGTCGTGCGCGACGAAGATGGGAATGTCGCCGACGATCGTCACGCCGAGCGCACGTGCGTGCCCGCGCACAGCAGACCACTGCGCGTCGACCAAGAATTGCAGTGCCTCGGCCTCGGCGATCGGCTCGGCCAGTTCTTCGCGCGCCCTCGCCACGGCAGCCGGATCGCGAGCGCGCAGGTCCGCCGGCCACTCTGTCCACGGCCGCGCCTCATGGACCTGCTTGAGTGCGTCGAAGAGGGCCCAATCGCCGAGCCACCCGCTCTGTCGGCGACGAAACTTCTCGAAGGCCGCGCCGTCGGCTCCCTGCGCACCGCGAACGAACTCTCGCGCCGCACGGCGCAGCAGCGGTAGTCTCGCCGCGATCACAGAGCCGAAGTCGATGTTCCCCTCGGCGAAGGACGCCGACATCGTCGCGCTGCGCTCGAGCAGGCCACGTTCGACGAGGGAGTCGAGGCTGAGCAAGAGCGGCGCCGCGGCGAAGCTGGAGAAGCTCTGATACGGCGAGTCGCCGAATCCGGTCGGCCCGAGCGGCAACACCTGCCAGATTCGCTGCTCCATCGCGCGCAGCTCGTCGAGCCAGTGCAACGCGCTCGCGCCGATCTCACCGATGCCGTACGGCCCGGGCAGCGAGGTCGGGTGCAGCAGAAGGCCGCTCTCGCGCTGAAATAGCATCGGAACGTTCTAACCTCGATGCGGGCGAGAGTCTCGCACCCCGGGATTCGCGCCACCGTAGTCAACCACGCGCGCCTGTGGCAGAACACGTCCCCATGCGCCTCGGCCTACAACTCGGTTATTGGATGATGGGTCCGGAAGACCCGATCGATCTGGTTCTCGAAGCGGAGAAGCTCGGTTACGACTCGGTGTGGACCGCCGAGGCCTACGGTTCCGATGCGATCTCGTACCTCTGCTGGATGGGCGCGCGCACGAAGCGCATCAAGCTCGGTACCGCGGTGATGCAGATCTCGGCGCGCACGCCCGCGTGCGCGGCGATGACGGCGGCGACGATCGACCATCTCTCCGGCGGCCGACTGCTCCTCGGCATCGGCGTCTCCGGACCACAGGTCGTCGAGGGTTGGTACGGTCAGCCCTTTCCCAAACCGCTGGCGCGCACGCGCGAGTGGATCCAGCTCTTCCGCATGATGATGAAGCGCGAGGGTCCCGTGTCCTTTCAAGGTGAGCACTATCAGCTTCCGCTCCAGGGCGGCGCCGGCAAGGGCAAGCCGCTCAAGCTGATCATGCGACCGCTGCGCGATCACATTCCTCTCTACCTCGGCGCCGAGGGGCCGAAGAACATCGCGCTCGCGGCGGAGCTGTGCGATGGCTGGCTGCCTCTCTTCGTCTCGCCCTACCGGACGCACGTCTTCAACGACTCGCTCGCGGGCGCCAAGCCCGAATTCGACCTCGCCGCGACGATCCAGGTGTCGATCAACGACGACCTCGAGCAGGCGCTGATGCCGATCAAGATGATGCTCGGCTTCTACCTCGGCGGTATGGGCCACCGGAAACAGAACTTCCATCTGAACCTGATGGAGCGCATGGGGTTCGGCGACGCCGCCTGCCGCGTCCAGGACCTCTTCTTCGCGGGCAAGCGCGACGAGGCGATCGCCGCCGTGCCCAACGAGCTCGCCGACGAGATCTGCCTCGCCGGCTCGAAGGCGCGCATCAAAGATCGCCTGCAAGCCTGGAAGGAGAGCGGCGTCACCACCCTGCTGCTCGGCGCACGCGACAACGACACGTTGCGCTTCATGGCCGAGTTGGTGCTGTAGAAAGTCAAAGAGGGCGCGCCTACGCGCGCCCTCTTCCATCCGCGGCGCTTCCCGCGCGCGATCAGTCGTACAGGTGCTCGGACTGGTCCGAGCGACGATACGAGCAGATCTCGTTGTCGGCGAACCAGAGAGCGACTTCCTTCTGCGCTTCCTCGACGGTCGCCGAGGCGTGCACCAGGTTGCGAATCGCCTGGCCGACTTCGTTGCAGAACGCGTAGCCGTGATGGCAGAAATCGCCGCGGATCGTCCCCGGAGGCGCCTTGGTCGGCTCCGTGCTGCCGCAGAGCTTTCGCACCGTGGCGACGCAGGCGACGCCCTCGAAGACGGCGGCCACCACCGGGCCTTCGGTGATGTACTCGAGGAGTTGGTTACGGATTGCCTCACCGTGGCGAACCCCGATGTCCTCGTGCGTGTAGTGCTTCTCGGCGAACTTCCGATCGACCTGACGCATGCGGAGGGCGACGAGCTTCAGACCCGATTTCTCGATACGCTGGAGGATCTCACCGACCAGTCCGCGCCGAACACCATCCGGCTTCACGAGGACTAGGCACCGCTCCAACTGACTGCTCACGATCGACGAAATTCTGGGATCTGCCATTCGCTCCGTTCCTTCCGCTTCTGACCTTCTGGTTCGGCTCAGGATGCGGCTCGGTTCCTGCCGAGCCGCGAGCTCGAGTGGGTCCTCCTCGATAGCACAGATCGTCACTGAAGCGAGAGGTCGGCGGCGGGTCGCCCGTCAGGCGCTGTGGTCACCCGTCGCTTCGGGCTGGTAGGTGACACCGAGCACACGGATACGCCTCATCCCGGCCGGCAGCTTCCACTCGATCGAATCGCCGACGGCGAGACCGAGCAACGCGGTGCCGATCGGCGCGAGCACCGAGACGCGGCCTTGATCCGCGGCGGCATCCTGCGGATAGACGAGCGTGATCTCGCGCACGTCACCGTCATCTTCGAAGCGGACGCGCGAGTTCATCGTCACCACGTCGGCGGGGATCTGTCCGGAGTCCAACACGTCGGCGCGCAACAGCTCGGTCTCGAGCGTTTCGCACGCGGCGGCGTTGCGGCCTCCGCCATACACTTCGATCAAACGGTTCAGGCGTTCGAGATCCCGATGCGTCACGCGGATCGGCGCATGCTGGTTCATGCGCGAAACGCTAGCAGACGCGCCCGCTGCCGCTACACGTCATACACGATCGTCCGAATCGTTCAGATCTTGCGTGTACGCCCGGCCCAGTAGTTCTCCCGCAGCAGCCGCTTCAGGACCTTTCCGGAGGGCTCGCGCGGCAGTTCGGGCACGAGCTCGACGACACGGGGACACTTGTAGTGCGCTAGATCGCGCCGGCAGAACGCGATCAGCTCTTCGGCCGAGACCCGCGCCCCGGGGCGCAACTCGACGATGGCGCGCACCGATTCGCCCATCTCGTCGTCCGGCACGCCGACGACGGCGGTGTCGATCACCTCGGGATGGCGGTGCAGAACCTGCTCGACCTCGGCCGGATAGATGTTCGCTCCGCCGGAGATGATCATGTCGATCTTGCGATCGGCAATGAACAGATAGCCGTCGGCGTCGAGATAACCCATGTCACCGACCGTGAAGAAGTCGTCGCGGTAGGCAGCGTGCGTCTTGTCGTCGGCGCCGCGATAGGTGAAGCGGGCGCCGGGGGTGAGCGAGATGTAGATCGTGCCGACCTCACCCGGCGCGGAGTCGCGACCGTCGTCGCCGAGAATCTTCACCGAGAGACCCGGCCACGGGCGGCCGACGCTGCCCGGTTTCCGCAGCCATTCCTCCGGACCGATGCGCGTCGCGCCGCCCTCGGAGGCGCCGTAGAACTCCCACACGGTCCCCGACGGGAAGACCTCGATGATGCGGCGCTTCACTTCGACCGGACACGGGGCCGCCGCGTGCAACACCAGGCGCACGGACGAGATGTCGTAGCGGCGGCGCGTCGCCTCCGGCAGCGCCAGTAGGCGCGAGAACATCGCCGGCACCATCTGCAACGTGGTGACGCGATGGCGCTCGATCAGGCGCAAGCATTCCTCGGCGTCGAAGCGCGGCATGATGACCACGGTCGCCCCGACGAGGAGATGGACCTGCCCCATCGACCCGGGTGCGGTGTGGTAGACGGGCCCGGTGACGAGGTGGACGTCGGCGGCTGCGAACTCCCACAGCCGCGCGATTCCCTGCAGCTGCAGGTGCATGCGTTCCGGTGGAAGCTCCTCGCGCACGATGCCCTTCGGAAACCCGGTCGTGCCCGAGGTGTAGATCATCACGTTGTAGCCGCCGCCGGGGTAGCCGTCGTCGAGCGGCGACGACGACTCGGCCGCGATCCGCGCCTCGAAGGACTCGCCGCGCCACGGACTCGCGGCGCCTACGATCCAGACCGCCTCGCTGGCCATCGGCTGTTCGTCGAGGGCGCGGTCGATCTCGTCGCGCAGCGATGCCTCGGTGATCAGCACCCGCGCGCCCGAGTCGCGCAGCATGTAGGCCAGCTCCGGCCCCTTGCCGCGGTAGGACAGCGGCACCAGCAACGCGCCGAGACGCCCGAGCCCGTGCAGAATCTCGAACCATTCGATCGAGTTGCGCAGGGCCACCGCAACCCGGTCGCCGCGACCAACTGCGGCGCGATGCAAAGCGCGTGCGATCCGATTCGCCCGCGCGTCGAGCTCTGCGTAGGTCGTCGAGCGTTCGCCGAGGATCAGGGCGGGCTTCAGAGAGCCCTGAGTCATGACTTCTACAGCTTCGCCCCCTTCGCCTGCGCGGCGTCGGCGAGGCGAGGGACGAGGGCGCCGAGAGCGCCGAAGCGCTCGTCCTTGGTCTGACCGCGGACATAGCGGACGTAGATCTGCTCGAGCACGACGGCGGTCTTGAAGAGCGCGAAGGTTTCGTAGAAGGCGATGTCGGACAGATCGAAGCCACTGAGCCGCGCATAGCGCTGGCAGAGCTCGTCGCGGCTGAGGAATCCCGGCGCCATGGTGATCACCGAACCCGTGCCGCGCGGCACTTCGTCGCCCGGCTCGGCCCAGTAGCCGAGAAGCGTGCCGAGGTCGACGAGCGGATCGCCGAGCGTCGTCATGTCCCAGTCGAACACGGCGACGATCTTCCCTGGATCGTGGGCGTCGTACATCGTGTTGTCGAGCTTCCAGTCGTTGTGGAGAACGGCGACGGCAGACGAGCGCGGCACCCGATCGACGAGCCGTTGCGCGAGCTCGTCCATCACCGGCATCTCACGCGTCTTGGCGCGCTGCCAGCGCTCGTACCAGCCGGTCACCTGGCGGCGCACGAAGCCCTCGGGCTTGCCGAGCGCAGCGATCTCGGGCCGCTTGACGTCGACGGCGTGCATGTCCGCCAGCGCATCGATCAGGGCTTCGCTCACGGCGCGCCGCGCCGGTGGCTCGTTGGGGAACTCGGCCGGCCACTCCATGCGGATCACGACGCCGTAGCGGCGTTCCATGACGAAGAACACCGCGCCGATGATGCTGGTATCTTCGCCGAGATGGAGAACGCGCGGCGCGGGTCCGAAGAGCGGGCTCAGCGCCTTGAGCGCGCGGAACTCGCGCGCCATGTCGTGCGACTTCGGCGCCACCGGACCCAACGGCGGCCGCCGCAGCACCAACTGGCGATCACCGATCGTCAGGGCGTAGGTCAGATTGGCGTGACCGCCACGAAACTGCTGCACCGCCAGCGGACCGGTGAGCTCGGGCACGTGCGCGCGCAGGTAGGCTGCGAGCCGGTCTTCGTCGAACCTCTCGTCGGGACGGATGTCAGCCGGTGCGTCCAGCATGGCCGCTAGCTAACAGCCGCCGGCGCGAAGCGTCAACGGGTTTCGGTGCGGCCTAAGATCGCGCCCGCGCCGCGACCGCCCAGAGCGGATCGGCCCCGGCCGGCGAGCGATCATAGAAGACGGCCGGGTCGTAGCCGCCGGCCGCCTCGAAGTAGACCCGTACCAGGCCGACGCGCTCTTCCGGCGAGCACGAGTGCCAGGCGAGGATCGCCTTGGTCGGGAAGCAGCGGTGCGACATCGCCACCAGCGCCAGACCGCCGGGACGGAGGACTCGCCGCACCGACGCGTACACCTCGACCGGACGCGTGAGGTACTGAATCGAGACTGCGTTGACGACCGCGTCGAAGCTCGCGGCCTCATAGGGCAGCGAGGGATCGGCGTTGAGGTCGTGCACCGCGAAGTCGCTCAAACGCGGGTTGTGCTCGAGCTCGACGCGGTTCATGCCGAGCCCGGCGAGGCGCGCGTACGCGACCTCGGGCGGCAAATGAGAGATCCACGAGGACATCAGGTCGAGAACCGCGCCGCCCGGCGGCAACAGCTCGCGGTAGAGCTGCGTCAGCGCGGCGATGGTCGCGTCGTCGATGTGGGCAACGAGGCGCGGCACAGCGTAGAAGTGCGCGTCGGCCGACTCGTCCATGCGGCGAAACAGCTCAGGCGGAAAGTTCACTGCCATCGCGGTGCATCGAACCACAGACGCGCGCAGAAGCAAACGCCGGTACTGCGTGTTCATCGATGCGATTCTGTGGTCTCATGCGGGCACTACCGCGGAGGACTCATGCCCGATCTGCTCTATGACAAGGCCGGCCACATCGCCCACATTACCCTCAACCGCCCCGACCGTCTCAATGCGATCAGCTTCGAGATGCTGAACGAGTTCACTCGGGCACTCCTCGACGCCGAAGCAGACGGCAACATCCGCTGCATCATTCTGAGCGGCGCCGGGCGCGGCTTCTGCAGCGGGCTCGATCTCAAGGATGCCGCCGAAGGAAAAGGCATCGGCGGTGCGGGTGTGTTGTCCGCCGGCGGCGGCGCGGCGCACTTCGACACGCGCAACATCCCGACGGTGGTGCTGCACGAGATCGATACGCCGGTCATCTGCGCTCTCAACGGCCCGGCGGCGGGGTACGGCGTCGACCTCGCGCTCGGCTGCGACATTCGCCTGATGAGCGACAAGGCAAAGCTGGTTCCGGGCTTCGCCAAGCGCGGCATCATCCCCGAGAGCGGCGGCACCTGGTACCTGCCGCGCCTCGTCGGCTGGGCCAAAGCGTGCGAGATCGGTTTTCTCGCCGAGGATCTCTCGCCGGCGCGATCACTCGAGCTCGGTCTCGTCAACGCCGTAGTGCCGGCAGATCAGCTCGTCGCCGAGGCCGAGCGCTGGGCCGCCAAGATCGCGTCCAACGCACCGCTCGGCATCCGCGCAATGAAGCGGCTCTTCCGCCACGGTCTGAGCGAGGACTTCGAATCCCACACGCATCACGTGCTGATGCAGCTTCTGCTCCTCTTCCGTTCGCGCGACTTCCAGGAAGGCGTCGCTGCCTTTCTGCAAAAGCGCGAGCCCGAATTCAGCGGCTCCTGAGCGGGCGCGTGCGCACGAAGCGATTTGGTTGGACCGGCGTGCCGGTGCCCGTCATCGGACAGGGCACGTGGCAGATGGGCAACTCGCGCGGTGCACGTGAAAGGGAGGCCGCTGCGCTCCGGCTCGGCCTGGACCTCGGCATGACACACATCGACACCGCGGAAATGTACGGCCGCGGTGTCGCCGAGGAGATCGTCGCCGCAGCGATTCGCGGGCGCGCACGCGAGGATCTTTTTCTCATCTCCAAGGTACTGCCGCAGAACGCGAGCCATCGCGGCACGATCGCCGCCTGCGAGGCGAGCCTGCGCCGTCTTCAGGTCGAGTACCTCGACCTCTATCTCCTGCACTGGGCCGGCAATCATCCCATCGCCGAAACCATGCGCGCGATGGAAGCTCTGGTCGCCGCCGGCAAGATCCGTTACCTCGGGGTGAGCAACTTCGACGTCGACGAGATGCGCGCCGCGATGGCAGCGCTCACACGCGAGCGACTCGCGTGCAACCAGGTTCTCTACAACCTGAGCCATCGCGGCATCGAGCGGGACCTCATCCCGTTCTGCGACAAGGAGGGCATCGCCGTCGTCGGCTACACGCCCTTCGGTGGTCTCCCGGGCCAGCGCAGCGAAGGCATGCGGGTGCTCGATGAGGTCGCGCGGCGACACGGTCGCACGGCGCGCCAGGTCGTGCTCGCCTTCCTCACGCGCCAACCCGGCGTGTTCGCCATTCCCAAGGCGAGCCGCGAGGAGCATGTCCGCGCCAACGCGGCGGCCGACATCGAGCTCGGCGGCGAAGACGTCGCCGCCATCGACCGCGCCTTCCCGGCGCCGAAGCGACAGGTGCCCCTCGCCACGGCGTAGAGCCGGCTGCCTCGCCGCCGGCCTTCTCCGGCGCTGCCCTCGCCCCCAATCAGATCAGTCATTGAAATTGAGTTTCAATGTCGATAAAGGCCGACGATGTCCAGTCTGCGTCGCCGCTTGTTCCCCGCTCTCACTCTGGCGCTGCCGTTGCTCTCCTCCTGCAACAACAGTGAACCCGACTACCGCCTGCCTCCCCCGGTAGAGGACCCGCCCGAGGTCCAGGTCGGCGAGCGCCTCTTCCTCGAAACCCGCTTCGCCCAGTACTTCTTCGCGCACACGGGCGGCGACGTGAACACGCCGCTCATCGGCGGCGATCCGGTCATGCAGACGAGCGAGACCGCCGGGGCACCGCTACCGGGCCCGTTTGCGGGCGCTTCGATGAACTGTCGCGCCTGCCACCTCGTCGACGAGCTCGGCGAGACACCCGGCGGCGGCGTGCGCACCTATTCCGACTTCGCCCGCCGCAGTCCGGTCCCCGCGCGCGAAGACGGAGTGCTCGTCACAACTCGCAATGCGCCGGCGCTCGTCGATGCCTCGCTGCCGCGGCCGATCGGTGAGCTGCTGCACTTCGACGGAGAATTCAATTCGGTGGAGAGCCTGGTCACGGGTACCTTGACCGGACGCAACTTCGGCTGGTTGCCGCAGGAGCAAGGTGTCGCGGTCGCGCACATCGCCCGCGTCATTCGCCAGGACGACGGCCGCGGCGAGCTCGCCGCCGAGTTCGGCGCGCTGCCGTATCGCATCCTTCTCGCCGCCACGGACAGCCGCATCCCCAATGAGCTGCGGCTGCCACCGGACTTCCGCGTCCAGGTCGACCAGGTCGACGATGCCGAGGTCGTCGCCGCCGCCAGCAACCTGATCGGCGCCTACGTGCGCTCGCTCATCTTCATCCAGGACTCCGCCGGCAACTTCGTCAACTCGCCTTACGATCTCTTCCTCAAGAAGAACCACCTGCCGCGTCAGCCCGACCCGGGCGAATCCGACGCCGACTACAGTCGCCGCCTGATCGCTGCCGTCGACGCCCTAACCAACCCGAGCTTCGTCGCACCGAACGAGGCCACGTTCCGGCTCCATCGCCAGCCTTTCCGGTTCGGACCGGACGAGCTCCAGGGGATGAGGATCTTCTTCGCCGAGGCGAGCTCCGCCGCCGGCCTTCCCTCCGGCGGTCCCGGCAACTGCATCGCCTGTCATCCCGCCCCGACGTTCACCGACTTCGCCTTCCACAACACCGGCATCACGCAGCGCGAGTACGATGAGGTGCACGGCACCGGTACGTTCTCGGCTTTGGACGTGCCGGACCTGGCGACGCGCCATGCCGATCCGGACGCCTATCTGCCGCCGTCGGCGGCGCATCCGCACGCCAACGGTCGCTTCCGCTCGCCGGCCTCTGTCGAGCAGCCCGGTTACACCGACCTCGGCGGTTGGAACGTTCTCGGCAACCCCGACATTCCGGAACCGCAGGACGCGTTGCTGGAGACGCTCTGCGCGACACTCGGCGTCGACGGGGCGGAGTGCACGCCGGCGGCGATGCTGCCATTCTCGATCGCGGTGTTCAAAACACCCGGCCTCCGCGATCTCGGGCAGGCCACGCCCTTCATGCACAACGGCAGCCTCGATCGGATCGAGGACGTCCTCGACCACTACGTCGTCTTCTCCGAGCTGGCGCGCGAAGGCGACGTGCGCAACGCCTCGCCGCAGCTCCTGGGCGTTACTCTACAGCCCACCGATCTCGCCCCGCTCGCGGCTTTCCTGCGCGCCCTCAACGAGGACTACGACTGAGGAGGAGCCAGCGGCGTCACCTCCATGTCGCGGGCGACGACGCCGAGGCCGTAGGCGACGCTGGTCAGGAAGTCCCGCGAACGCAGCTTCTCTTCGCCAAACTCCTCGGCGAACATGCGGCGCACCGCGGGAATCTGAGCGGAGCCCCCGGTCATGAAGAGCGCACCCACGTCACCAGCAGCTGCGCCGCTGCGCGCCAGCACGGCGCGCATGCAACGCTGAATCTCGTCGAGATCCGGCCCGATCAGCTCTTCGAACTCGGCGCGCGCGACCGGCTCTTCGATGTGAATGTCGTGCCGCTCGAAGCGGATCACGGCCTCGCCTGTCTCGGAGAGATCACTCTTGGCGCGCTCGATCTCCTGGAAAAGGAAGAAGGCGTAGTTGCCCTCGACGAACTCCTGTAGCGCCGTGATCTTCTCCGGAGCATTGGAGGTCCACTTGATGCGGCGCAGCTGCTCGCGCGTTCGCGGCCCGCGCAGAAACGAGATCTCGTGCCAGCGGCCGAGCTGGTAGACGAGTTGCTTCGGGAATGGCATCTCGCGCCCTTCCATGGAGCGGAAGTGACTGCCGTCGCCGAAGTGCTTCGCCAGCCTCTGCGTCATGAGGCGCGCGTTGAAGGAGTCGCCCGCCACCTGCACGCCGCCGCTGGCGAGGATGTCGCCGCGCCGGTCGCCCCCATTGCCGGGGCCGAGGCGCATCACGGTGAAGTCGGAAGTACCGCCGCCGAGGTCGGCGATGAAGGCCAGCTCTGGCGCCGCCAAGGTCGCCTCGTAGGCGAGCCCCGCGGCGACGGGCTCGAACTGGAACTGGATGTCGAAGAACCCGGCGAGCTGCGCCGCTTTGCGCAGGCGCTCGTGCGCCAACGCTTCGCGCTCAGGTCGAGCGACGTAGATCGCCGGCCGCCCCATCACCAGGGCGACGTCCTCGTCGTCAGTCAGGTCGCGGATGGCGGCGTGCACGTGCCGGAAGATCACTGCGATCAGATCCTCGAGGCGGTAGTAGCGATCGTTGATCCAGGTCTGCTCGAAGCTCTCCGTGGCGAGGAACGTCTTGATCGACTGGATCAGAGTCCCTTGCATGTTCTCCGCGAGGTACTCGTCGATCGCGCGCTGGCCGACGACGAACGCGCGCTCCTCGAGCGAGAAGTAGAGAAGACTGCGCAACACGCGCGGGTTCACCGCGCGTGGGTCGAGATCGCTGAACACGATCTCCCCGTCCTCCCGCGCCCAGGCAAGCGACGAGTTCGTCGTGCCGAAGTCGAGACCGAACCGTTGCATCCAGTGGGGGCCGAGGCCTTCAATTACCTCTTGCCCCCCAGCTCCTGGTACATCTTGATCTCCGGGCGCCCGACGACCAGGCCGCCGACGGCACCGAAGAAGTGGCGCATCGGCTCGCTGGCGCCGTGCGCGGTGAGCGACTCCTGATCCTTGTAGGTCTCGAAGAAGAGGAACTCGGTGGGATCCGAGTTCGACTGGTGCAAGATGTAGGTCAAAGTCCCGGGCTCGCCCGACTTGACGTGCGCGATCATCTTCTCCGCTTCCTGGCGAAAGGCGTCTTCCTTGCCCGGCTGAACCTTGAGGGTGGCGACGACGGTAATCATGGGTTCTCTCCTTTTGTCTCTGGCGCCGACACGCGGGGCGTACTAGCCAACGGATCGACAGGGGTGAGCACACATGGATAGCCCGAAACGCCGACGACATACCAGTGCCCTCGCCGCCATTGCGGTACTCGTGCCGGTGGTCGCCTTGGTGCTGTATTCGAGCATGGACGTCGCCCAGTACGAGTGCACGGTCTGCATGCCCTTCGACGGGCAGGAGGTCTGTCGCACCGTGACCGGCAAGACCGAGGACGAAGGAGTCCGCACCGGGACGACGAACGCCTGCGCCCTGCTGACCTCCGGGATGACCAACAGCATGCGCTGCGAGAGAACGCAGCCGACGAAAGCCGAGTGTCGCAAGCTGTAGCGCGCCACGCGCTACTCCGACGGACGCCAATCCGATAGGATTCGCGCCGTGCTTCCTACCCCGCTTCGTCTCGGACGGCTGGCCGTCGACACGCCCGTATTGTGTGCGCCGATCGCCGGGTTCACCGATCTCCTCTTTCGGCGCACCCTGCGCGAGCTCGGCGGCTGCGGCCTGATCTTCACCGAGATGATCTGGGCCGGCGGCTGGATCGAGGGCAAGATCGATCCGACTCGCCTGCGCGGCGTGGAAGCGGAACCGCGCCCGCTCGGCGTCCAGCTTTGGGATCGCGAGCCGGGGCTGATCGAGGAGGCGGCGCGCCGCGTCGCCGATCTCGACGTCTCTCTCATCGACCTGAACTTCGGCTGCCCCAAGCGCCGCATCATGGGTCGCCACGGCGCCGGCGCGACTCTGCTGCGCGATCCGCAGACCGTAGGCCGCTTGGTCGCCGCGGCCGTGCGCGGCGCCGGCGCCGTGCCGGTGACCGCGAAGATCCGGCTCGGCCCGTCCCTCGCAGCGCCGACCGGGCCAGCGGTCGCGCGCGCAGCGGCCGACAACGGCGCGGTCGCCATTACCGTGCACGGGCGCAGCGCCGACCAGAACTACGGCGATCCCTGCCATCTCGAGCGTATCGCCGAGGTGGTCGACGCCGTCGACGTCCCGGTGATCGCCAACGGCGACGTGCGCGACGGCGTCTCGGCGGTGCGCACGCTGCACGAGACCGGCGCCGCCGGCGTCATGGTCGCGCGCGCGGCGCTGACACGCCCGTGGGTGTTCCGCGAGATCAGCGCGGCCCTGCGCGACGAGACCGTACCCGCGCCGCCGACACCCCAGGAGCAGAGGCAGATGCTCCTGCGGCATCACGCCGCGATGACCGAGCTCGAGGGCGACCCCCGCGGCACCATCCTCATGCGCAAGTTCGCCGTGCGCTACCTGCCCTCCACTCCCGGCGTCGCCGCGTTTCGCAACGCCGTCAACCGCGCCGCCGACGCCACCGAGTTCACCGACATCGTCGAGCGAATGTTCCCGATGGACTCGGCGGGCACCGAGGAAGACGACGCTCGCGAGGAAGCCACCTGCGGCGAGTAGCGGCCTACTACACCAGCTTGCGATACTTGATGCGGTGCGGTTGCTCGGCTTCGGCGCCGAGGCGCTTCTTCCGGTCGGCTTCGTAGTCCTGGTAGTTGCCCTCGAACCAGACGACGCGGCTGTCGCCCTCGAAGGCGAGCATGTGAGTCGCGATGCGGTCGAGGAACCAGCGGTCGTGGCTGATGATCACGGCGCAACCGGCGAACTCGAGCAGCGCCTCCTCCAGTGCTCGCAGAGTGTCGACGTCGAGATCGTTCGTCGGCTCGTCGAGAAGAAGCAGGTTGCCGCCGCTCTTCAGCAGCTTGGCGAGGTGAAGGCGGTTGCGCTCGCCGCCGGAGAGGTCCTTCACCTTCTTCTGTTGGTCCGGACCTTTGAAATTGAAGGAGGCCGCATAGGCGCGCGAGTTGACCTCGCGCTTGCCGACCATCACCGTTTCCTTGCCGCCGCCGGAGATCTCCTCCCAGACGCTGCGCTCGGGCGCGAGCGCCTCGCGGCTCTGGTCGACGTACGAGAGTACGACCGTGTCACCAATGCGCAGCGTGCCGACGTCGGGCTTCTCCTCGCCGGTGATCATGCGAAACAGCGTCGTCTTGCCGGCGCCGTTGGGGCCGATGACGCCGACGATCCCACCGCGCGGCAGGCGGAAGTCGACGTTCTCCATCAACAGGTTCTCCCCGTAACCCTTGGCCAGATTCTCCGCTTCGATGACGAGGTCGCCAAGCCGCTGCCCCGGCGGGATGGTGATCTGGGCCGCCTCGACGCGGCCCTGCACCTTCTCGTTCTCGGCGAGCAGTTGCTCGTACTGCGCCAAGCGCGCTTTGCCCTTGGCCTGACGAGCGCGCGGCGCCATCCGCACCCACTCGAGCTCGCGCTCCAGCGTTCGCCGTCGACCACTCGCTTCCTTCTCCTCCTGCTCGAGCCGCTGCTGCTTCTGCTCGAGCCACGAAGAGTAGTTTCCTTCCCACGGGATGCCGGCACCGCGGTCGAGCTCGAGAATCCAGCCCGCGACATTGTCGAGGAAGTAGCGATCGTGGGTGACGGCGACGACCGTTCCCTTGTACTCGGCGAGGTGGCGCTCGAGCCAGGCGACGGACTCGGCGTCCAGGTGGTTCGTCGGTTCGTCGAGCAACAGGAGGTCGGGCTGCTCGAGGAGCACGCGGCACAGTGCAACGCGCCGGCGCTCGCCGCCCGAAAGGACGCTCACGTCGGCGTCCGGCGGCGGAAGCCGAAGCGCATCCATCGCCATTTCGAGATGGCGGTCGAGCTCCCAGGCATCGGAGGCGTCGATCGCATCCTGCAGGCGCGCCTGCCCGTCGAGCAGCTTCTGCATCTCGGCGTCGTCGCTGACTTCGCCGAGCTTCATCGAGACTTCCTCGAAGCGCGTCAGGATCGAGCGCGTGGGCGCCACCGCCTCCTCGACATGGGCGAGGACGTTCTTCTTCGGATCGAGGACGGGCTCCTGCGGCAGGAACCCCACGCGCATCCCCTCCGCGGCGAAGGCTTCACCGGCGAAGTCCTTCTCGACCCCCGCCATGATCCGCAGCAATGTGCTCTTGCCGGCGCCGTTCGCCCCGAGAATGCCAATCTTCGCGCCGTAGTAGAACGACAGCCAGATGCCGCGCAGGATCTCCTTGCCCTGCGGCGTGATCTTGCGGAGATCCTTCATGGTGAAGATGAACTGCGGTGCCATGCGGCGCACAATAGGGCCGCGGATTTCGCAGATCAACGCGGGTCAGATCACTTTCTGACCATGCCGGCGGGCGAGAACTGCCGCCCGACTCACTGGCAGCCGCAGGTTGCCGAGCAGTCCGTCAACGCCAGCGCCGCGCAGATGTCGTCCCATTCGACCAGACAACAGAAGTCGCTGCCGTCGGCGGCGCAGACGCAAGCGCTGCACTCGGCCAGCTCGCACCCGCCGCCGAGATGCGCCGCGCAGCAGCCCTGCTGCTCCGAGGGCGCTATCGTCGGCGTCGGCGGCGGCGGTTGATCGAGGTCGAGACACCAGCCGAGAAGCTCGCCGACATCTTCCGGGGCGTGATCGACGACGTCGAGGCGCCACGAGCCCGCGAGCGATTCACCATCGAACGCGCTCAGCATCTCCAACGGCCGGAAGGTGCCCTCGATCGCCGGCGCCATCACCGCGCACTGATTCTGCACCGGACCGAAACCCTCGTCGTCGAGCGTGCAGGAAATGTCCGGGTTGGGGCAGAAGCTCGGCGGGATGCCGGCGCGGTTGAGCAGGCCGGCGCTGGTGCCGGTCCCGATATGCGTCAGGCGCACCTCGAGATCGCCTACCCAGGTGTGATTGATCTCGAGCCGTACGTTCAGATCGTTGATCGTGCGCATCGCGTCGATCGCGAGCGTGCTACTGAGACCGGTCGGGTTGTTGTCGGGAATCGCGACCGGCTCGGGCAGGACCTTGCAAAAGCTGTCGGGGGCCCCGGTGAAGGTTGCGGTGGCCGTCGACGTCGCCGTCGGAGTCGGTGTCGTGCTCGCTGTCGGCGAAGGCGACGGAGTGATCGACGGCGTCGCCGTGCTCGTCGCCGCGGGCGTCGACGTTGCCGTGCGCGTGACGGTCGGACTCGGCTCGGCCGTCGGCGTACTGGTCGGCGCGATCAACGGTGTCGGCGTCGCGGTCGCAATCGGGCCCTCGGTGTCGGTCGGCGTCGCCGTGAGCGAAGAGTCCTCGGTTGCGGTCGCGGTCGAAAACTCGACGGGCGTATCCGTCGGCTCGAGCGTCGGCGTATCCACCGGCGTGTCGGTGGGCGTATCCACTGGAGTGTCCGTCGGCGTTTCCGCCGGCGTGTCGGTCGGGGTGTCGACTGCGGTCTCGGTCAACGTCGCGGTCGGAGTCGGCGTGGGCAAAAGCTCGGCGCAGATGAGCAGCGCCGGATCGAGGCAGGTGGGATAGTTCTCGTCGACGATGCCGTCGAGGTCGCGATCGAGGCCGACGCTGCCACCGGCGAGATACGAGACGCGGAACTTGCCCGTCGGCGCCGTCACCTCGATGAGGCCACTTGCCGGGCAAGGCTCGCCCAGGCTCTGCTCGAGCGCCATCTGCGTCGCCAGGTCGACGCGGCCGCCGAAGCACTCTGAGATGATACCGCCGTCGAGACGCGCCTGCGGGGGCATCGTGGTCTCATCGCGTGAGACGACGAAGGCGTCGAACTCGAGCGCCAGATCCGCTTTCGGATCGCCGCTGCTCGCGAGGTAGTGCAGACCCGCCGGACCGTCGAACGCCAGAGCGTAACGCTGCGGCACGCAGCCGTTGCCGAACATCGTCACGGCCGCGACCACGCCCACGTCATTGAGATCGAGAGTGATGGTGGCGAGGTTCGGATACTCGGTGGCGAGCGTGCCGGAAAGCTGGAGCGTGGCACCGGTGAGGAAGCAGCTGCCGCCGAGTTGGGGCGTCGCCTTGCCGCTGACGGCCGCGTGCGCCTTCTGCTTCAACTGACTCTGAGCGTCGAAGAAGTCGGCCTTGACGTCGGCGGTCAGATCGAGCGGCGGCAAGATGATCGACGGGCAATTGCCGGTGCCGCTGAGCTCGGCCACACCGTTGAGGATCACCGATCCGGTCGCGGTGGGAAGAGTGCAACCGTTCAGCTCCACTCTCTGCTTGACGGTGATGAAACCGCTGCATGTCCGTGTCGCCGTTCCGCCGAGCGGGCAGGCGCCGGCGCCACCACCGCCCAGCTCGGCGGCGCCGCCGCTGCCGAGCTGCACACCGCTGATGATGGCGGTGAGGACGGATGTCAGCGAATCCAGCGACTGCGCCAGAACGACGGTGTTCCCGGCGATCGACTCGGCGCCCATGCCGGGGATTGGGGTCGAGGTCGCCGGCGCCGGCACGGTCTGCGTGGGTGTCGCTGCCGGCGGCAGCGTTGCCGTCGCCGTGCTCGGAGGCTGCGTCTCGGTCGGGCTCGGCCCCGGCTCAGTCGGTTCGGGCGTAGGCGCGGGCGGCTCCGCGAACCGACCGGAACAGGCGAAGATCTGTGCCGGCATCGCGGCGAAATCGGCCGCGTCGACTTCGCCGTTTCCGTCGATGTCGGCCAGGCCGCTGATCGGTGCGCCGGCGAGCATCTGGCTCACGGCGCCGAGGTCGGCGACGGTGACGCGGCCGTCTTCGTTCGCGTCGCCGCGGAGACCACCGCCCCCCGCTTCGCAGCTCTGCGCCGCCGCTTCACTGGCGCCGCCGAGCAGTACGGCGAGCGCGGCGACGGCGGCGATCATCCTCCACCGACTCGACCTCATCAAACTCCCCGCGTCGCATCAACCGCTATACGCCGCGGATGTCAAGCCGCAGATTGCGGAGGTCGTGAACCGCGGATTGCGCGGATCGACGGACCGCGGTCAGGCGTTCACCGACGCCATCATCGCTTCCGGGTAGCGCAGGCCGGCGGCCGCGCCCTTCGGCGCGATCTCGTCGATGCGGGCGAGATCGTCGCGCGACAGCCGGACCTCGTGCGCAGCCAGATTCTCCTCGAGATATTTGCGCCGCTTGGTGCCCGGGATGGGGACGATGTCGTCGCCTTGGGCCAGCACCCACGCGAGAGCGAGCTGCGAAGCGGTGCACTTCTTCGCCGCCGCCATCTGATTGATGCGCTCGACGAGCTCGAGGTTCTTGTGGAAATTCTCCCCCTGAAAGCGCGGCGACATGCGACGATAATCGTCCGCGGCGAGGTCCTCGAAGCGCTTGATCTGACCGGTGAGGAAACCGCGCCCGAGCGGGCTGTAGGCAACGAAGCAGACGCCGAGCTGGCGGCAGGCTTGCAGATTACCGTCCTCTGGATCGCGGCTCCACAGCGAGTACTCCGACTGAAGCGCGGCGATCGGATGCACTTCGTACGCACGGCGCATGGTCGCGGCGCCGGCTTCCGACAGACCGAGGAAGCGGACCTTGCCTTCCTTCACCAGCTCGGCCATCGCGCCGACGGTGTCCTCGATCGGCACGGTCGGATCGACGCGGTGCTGGTAGTACAGATCGATCACGTCGACGCCCAGCCGCTTCAGGCTGCCTTCACACGATTTCTTCACATACTCGGGCTTGCCGCTGATGCTGCGTGCCATGCGGTTCTTCTCGTCGCGCACGATGCCGAACTTGGTCGCCAGCACGACCTTGTCGCGCCGGCCGCGGATCGCACGTCCGACCAGTTCCTCGTTGATGAACGGGCCGTACATGTCGGCGGTGTCGAGAAAGTTGCAGCCGAGCTCGAGGGCGCGGTGGATCGTCGCGATCGATTCCGTCTCGTCGGGCGGGCCGTAGAATTCCGACATGCCCATGCAACCGAGGCCGATCGCTCCGACTGCAGGGCCGTTCTTGCCGAGTCGTCTTGTCTGCATGCGGTCCCCATTAGCACCGCACCTCGCGTGCGGAAACACGCAATTCGCAATCCCGATCCGGCGCACGGGTGAGGCCGTGGCAGCGCATCGCCGCGCTAGCAGCGAGCAGACTCTGCAACGACAAGCGCCGGTCGACCTGCGCGCAAGCGCGAGACGTTCGTCACCCTAACCAGGGCGGAACCGGCAGGCCGCGCTGGCGCAGGAACTCCGGATTGAAGAGCTTGCTCTGATAGCGCTGGCCGTTGTCGGCGAGCACAGTGACGATGACGTGCCCCGGGCCGAGCTTGTGCGCGAGGCGGACGGCACCGGCGACGTTGATACCGGTCGAGCCGCCCACGCAGAAACCCTCGTACTGCAAGAGATCGAAGATGATCGGCAGCGCTTCTTCGTCGGGGATCTGGAACCAATCGTCCATCGGCGCTCCCTCGAGGTTCTTGGTGACGCGCCCCTGGCCGATTCCCTCGGTGATGGAGGTTCCCTCGGCGCGCAGCTCGCCGTCGGCGTACCAGTGATAGAGTGCCGCACCCATCGGGTCAGCGAGGACGATCTTCACCGCTGGGTTCCGTTCCTTCAACACCATGCCGACGCCGGCGATGGTGCCGCCGGTCCCGACGGCGGAGACGAAGGCGTCGACCTTGCCGTCGGTCTGCTCCCAGATCTCCGGTCCGGTGGTCTCGTAATGAGCACGGCGGTTGGCGACGTTGTCGAACTGGTTGGCCCAGATCGCACCATTCGGCTCGAGGCGCGCCAGGTCGGCGGCGATCCGCTCCGAGACATGGACGTAGTTGCCGGGATCCTTGTACGGCACCGCGGGTACGAGGCGCAGATCGGCGCCGCACAGGCGCAGGGCATCCTTCTTCTCTTGGCTCTGAGTGTCGGGCATGACGATCACGGTGCGGTAGCCGAGAGCGTTGCCGACCAGCGCCAAGCCGATGCCCGTGTTGCCAGCGGTGCCCTCGACAATCACGCCTCCCGGCCGCAGCAGGCCGCGTTCCTCGGCATCCCGCACGATGAAGAGCGCAGCGCGATCCTTCACCGAGCCGCCGGGGTTGGCGTATTCCGCCTTGGCGAGGATCTCGCAGCCCGTAGCCTCAGACACCCGCCGCAGCCGCACCAGCGGCGTCTTGCCGATGGCGCCGATGAAGCCGTCGCGGATGTCCATGCAGAAGGCGGACGCGGGCGGCGGACAGCAGACGGTGCGCAGTTCAGGATTTTCCGTCTGCCGTCCGCCGCCCGCTCTTCGCTCAGAGTCGCTCGATCAACGTCGCGTTCGCCAGCCCGCCGCCTTCGCACATCGTCTGCAGGCCGTAGCGACCGTTGCGGCGCTCGAGTTCGTGCAGCAGCGTGGTCATGAGCTTGGCGCCGGTGCAGCCGAGAGGGTGGCCGAGAGCGATGGCGCCGCCGTTGACGTTGAGCTTGGCAGGGTCGGCGCCGGTGTCGATCGTCCACGCCATCGGCACCGAGGCGAAGGCTTCGTTGACCTCGTAGAGATCGACCTCCCCGATCTTCACGCCCGCCTTCTGCAACAGCTTCTTCGTCGCCGGAATCGGCGCCGAGAGCATCATCACCGGATCGTCGCCCGCGAGCGCCATGGCGCGGATGCGGGCGCGCGGCTTCACACCGAGCCGCTTCAGTCCGTCGTCGTTGACGATCAGAACCGCGGCGGCGCCGTCGGAGATCTGGCTCGAGGTGCCGGCGGTGAGCAGGTTGAGGTCGCTCAGGCCTTTGAGCGACGCCATCGCCTCGGCGTTGGCGTCGTAGCGGATGCCCTCGTCCTGTTCGAACGGCTTCTTGCTGCCGTCGTCCTGGGTCGCCTCGACCGACATGATCTCGCGATCGAAGAATCCCTCTTTGGTGGCGCGCGCCGCTTTCTGGTGGCTGGCGATGCCGAAGGCATCGAGCTTCTCGCGCGAGAGGTTCCACTTCTGCGCCATCATCTCAGCCCCGGTGAACTGGCTGAACTTCACGCCGGGGTAGCGCTTCTTCATGCCGGCGCCGTAAGGCACGCCGAAGCCGGCTTTGTAACCGGCCACGGCATTGCCGCCGAGCGGCACGATGCTCATCACCTCGACGCCGCCGGCGATGACGACGTCGTGCACGCCGGAGAGCACTGCCTGCGCGGCGAAATGGAGCGCCTGCTGCGAGGAGCCGCACTGGCGGTCGACCGTGGTCGCGGGCACGGACTCGGGAAGGCCGGCGGAGAGCACGCAATTGCGCGCGACGTTCGCCGACTGCGCGAAAACCCTGCGATTCATAGAGGCTGAGCGCGCCCGGATTATCCACGCCGACCTCGAGGAATAACGCTCGCGCCCCGGCCTTGCGCACATGATCGATGACGGCGGCGAGCAGATGCCGCGCGGCACCCTGGCGGCGATGGATCGGTCGCACGGCGAGGGTCA
>Ga0187894_10001614_pt1 | contig 28497 bp, 26 predicted proteins | sample GBC1701081metaG_FD_136650 | JGI IMG/M metagenome (GOLD analysis project Ga0187894, IMG submission 136650) | White microbial mat communities from a lava cave in the Kipuka Kanohina Cave System on the Island of Hawaii, USA - GBC170108-1 metaG ...
CCCAGCACGCCCGGCCGGCGCATGGCGCCGACAACCACGATCGGCTTCTCGGTGCGGACGGTGAGGTGGAGGAAATAGGCGAGCTCTTCCAGCGTGTCGGTACCCGACGTGACCACGACGCCGGCGAGATCGGGCTCCTCGGTGACCACCGCCGTCAGCCGGCGGGACAGTGCGAGCCACTGGCCGAGCGTCAGCGAACTGCTGGAGACGTTGGAGAACTGCTCGGTCTCGGGGCGGACGTAGTCCTTGAGCTGCGGGACCAGCTCGATCAATTGCTCGGCGCTCAGTCGTCCGCCGGCCTGATTGGCGATCGTGCCGCCCGTCGTGATCAGGCGGACCTTCGGACGCGCGGCCTCGCGTGGACGCGCGGCCTGCGTCGCCGCCGGATGAGGTGGCGACGCCTGACCGGCGATCGGAGGCGCGACGAGAGACGAAGGGGCCGCTGCCGCCGGCCAGAACAGCACGGCGAGCGTCAGCAACAGAGGCCCGCGGCGTTTCATGCGCGATCCGCCGCGCTTTTGTGGACCCGGGACAGCCACTCGGTCAGTCGGCCGAGCGCTTCATCCGGTGTCACGTCGTAGAACGGCATCAAAGCCGTGGGACCGCCGTAGGCGTTCAGTACCTGCGCGCGCCACCGGGAGGTCGTAAGTTGCGTGACCTCGATCCGATAGTCACGGCCGTTGATCTGCTGAACGATTCGATGCGCCGTCGTAGTCAATGCTCGCAACACCCACGTAACGAAGACGGTATTGTAGCGATCCACAGAGTCCGATCAAGCGAAGGGACATGCGAATCGACGTGCACAGTCCGCGGACGTCAATCTCGCCAGCAGAATCGGGGCGGGTTTTTTTTCGATGCACAGGGCTCCACAATCCTTCCACCGGACATCCACATGTTTTCCACAGCCCCCCTCGGCGACCTCGACGCGGCCGCCGCGCACCCGGATGTCGTTATCGGTCGAACTGGCTCGCGCGTTAGAATGACTGCGTCGACCGCAATGATCCGCACACGCCTGACGCACACCGTCCAAGCCGTCCGATGGCTGCTGCCCGCTCTCGTGCTGCTGTCGGTCTGCGTGCGCCCGGCCGACGCAGGCGACCCGGCCGCCGCGGGCAACGGGGACGGCACGACCGGATCAACGTCGACCTCCTTCTTCCGGATCTTCTTGAAGGACGGCACCGCTCTCGCCAGCTTCGGCGAATTCGCCCGCGTCGGCCAGCGCATCGTCTTTACCCTCCCCATGGGCCAGGACGGCGGCAAGCTCGCGACGGTGAGCGCGGGTGACGTGGACTGGGAGCGGACGGATCGCTACAGCCAGGCCGTCAGGGCCACGCAATACGCGGGCACGCGCGGGGACGCGGAGTTCGCGGCGATGAGCGATCGCGTCGCCCGCATGCTGACCGACATCACCATTACGCCGGGCGCCACCAGCAAGCTGGCGCTGGCCGAACGCGCGCGGCGCGAGCTGGCCGCGTGGCCCGCCGCGCATCACGGCTACAAATCGGACGAAGTGCGGCAGATGCTCGGCGTGCTGGACGAGGTGCTCGCGAGCCTGCGCGCGTCCGCGGGCGAGACGCGGTTCGACGTGAATCTCGTGGCCGGCGTGGCTGACGTGCCGAGGCCCGAGCTGCTGCCCGCGCCGTCCCTGCAGGAGTCGGTCGCGCAGGCGCTGCGGCTCTCCGAGCTCGCCGAATCGTCCACCGAGCGGATCGATCTGTTCGAAGCCACGCTTCGCGTGCTCGATCGCGCGGACCTGACAAGCGTTCCCGCCGGCACAACCACCAGCCCGCGTGCGAAGCCGGTCGTCGAGCCGTGGCGCACGCTGGCGCGGACGCGTGCGCGCGACGGACTGGCGACGGAGCAGCGGATCGATCGCGCCTACTCGACGCTGATCGACTCCGCGTTGAAGCAGACCGCGAAGCGTGCCGCCAACGCCGACGTTCGCGCCATCGTGCAGACGCGCGCGCGCGTCATCGAGCGGGACCACAAGCTGGGCGCCAGGCGTCCGGACCGCATGCGCGGCCTGCTGGCGACGCTGGATCACCGGCTGGACAGCGCGCGCCGGCTGCGTCTCGCGCGCGATCAGTGGGCGTCCAAGCAGCAGCGCTTTGCGGCGTACGAGCGCGCGATTGCGCCGGCCGTTGCGTTCCTGACGAGCACGCGGCAGGCGCTCGGCGACATCAAGGCCCTCGCGGGGCCGGACGCGGAAGTGCTGAAGCGCCTCAACCAGCGCCTGCGCGGACTCGGGCCGGCGTTCGACCACGTCACCGCGCCGGCGGACTTCACGCAGGCGCACGCGTCGCTCGTCAGCGCGTGGCGGCTGACGGCGACCGCGGTCCGCAGGCGACAGCAGGCGATTGCCCAGAACCAGATGCCGCTGGCGTGGGACGCGTCCGCCGCCGCGGCCGGCGCGCTGATGCTGTTCGATCGCGCGAGCCAGGACATCGCCGCGATTCAGAAGGCGCCCGAGCTTCCGTGATCACGCCCCGACGCACACGCCTCCTTCGCGTCAACGGCTTCCGGTCACTCCAGCGGACGATCGCCTTCGCCTCCTCCGGCCTGTCCGCCGACGCGCAGCGCGACACCGCGATCCTCGTCCCCTCGACGAGCGCCGCCGATCAACTGCGGCACACGCTCGAAGACCTCTGGCTGATCGAGCGTCCGACGCCAACCGACCAGGAGCGTGCGCTCTTCGACCTGTCCGACGACCCGTCGACCGGCGCCGCGGCTGCCCGCGCCGCCGCCGCTGCCCGCGCCGCCGCCGCGATTGTCCTGCCGCGCCTGCTGACGCGCAGCGCGCTCTACACGCATCTCTTCGCGCGGCTGGACGACAAGCCGTCGCTGGCCGGCGACTTCTCGCGCGAGGTGCTGTTTCAGCGCGCGGCCCTCGACGCCGCTGCGCGCGGCGACGCGCCGCCGTTCGAGATCCGTCCCGGCCTGTTCGGCGCGATGCTCGGGTTGTACGACGCGCTGCGGCGGCAGCATCGGACGATAGACGACTTCGAGCGGCTGGCGGGCGGACCGCTCGAAGCGGGCGCGGAGATCGATCGCGGCGCGCGGCGCCTGCTGCAGCAGACGCGGTTTCTCGTCAGTGCGTTCCGCGCGTACGAAGACCTGCTCCCCGACCTCGGCGTGCTGGACGAGCACGGGCTGCGCGCGTGGCTGATCGCGTATCCCAGCCCCCGCCCCCTCCGCCGGCTCATCGTCGTCGTCGCCGATCAGCGCGCGGACGCGTCCGGCCTCTGGGCCGCGGACTTCGATCTGATCACGCGACTGCCCGGACTCGAATCGATCGATCTCGTCGCGACCGAGGCGCTGCTGGCCACCGGGTATCTCGAACGCCTGCACGACACGCTGCCCGGCATCGACGTCCACAGCGTGATCGACCCCGCGCCGCGCGATCCCGTCATCAGCATCCCGCCCCTGCCCCGGTTCGACCAGGCGCACGGCGCGCAGGATCCGTGGCATTTCACGAGCCGCGATCGCGAGGAAGAACTGCGCGACGTCATGCTGCGCGCGGTGCGCGGATCCCTCACCGACGGCGCGCCGCTGGATCGCGCGGCGCTGATCTATCAGCGGCCGCTGCCGTATCTGTATCTCGCCCGGCAGGTGTTCGGCGCGCACGGCGTGCCGTGGCAGGCGCTCGACGCGCTGCCGCTCGCGGCCGAGCCGTACGCGGCGGCGCTCGATCTCGTGCTGATGTTCGCGCTGTCCGGGTGGACGCGCTCGTCTGGCATCGCGCTGCTGCGCTGTCCGCATTTCCAGATCGACGTCGACGGCCGTCAGCCGTCGCTGGAAGACGTCACGCAGGCGGATCGGTTCCTGCGCGAGACCGGCTATCTCGGGGGACGCGATCGGCTGCGGGAGCTGCTCGACGTCGATCCGAAGAAGGTACTGGGCGAGCGTGGTCCGGCGCTGCGCGGCGATGCGCACCACGCGCTGCGTGCGCTCATCGCCGCCGCCGACATGCTCGCCTCGGCCGAGCACGCCGCGCCGCCGACCGTCCATCTCGCGGCGATCGAACAGTTCCTGCGGACGTACGAACGCCTGCCGGTCGACGCGGATCCGCTCGCGGATCGGCACCTGCGCGCGCGCGCGGCGATCCTGTCGATCCTCGCGGGCCTGCGGCAGGCGTACGCGGATCATGGCGAGCGCGAGACGGCGTTCCGCGAAGCCGCGGCGCTGATCCACCGCTGGATCGAAGGCCACACCTTCGCGCCGCGCGCCGGCGCCGAGGGGCTAAGGCTGGTGGATGCGCAGGCGGCGCCCTTCGGCCGCTTCTCTCGCGCGTATCTCGTCGGCGTCATCGAAGGCGAGTGGCCTTCCTCGTCCGCGAAGAACATCTTCTATCCATACTCGCTGCTCCGCGATCTCGGCTGGCCCGCCGAAGCGGATCGCCGTCTCGCCGCGCGCGCGCTATTCGAGGACCTGCTGCGCCTGCCGGAGCAGGAAGTGGCCGTGTCGGCGTTCACGCTGGAGAATGACGCGATCGTGCGGGCGTCGCCGCTCGTCGAGGAGCTGCCGCTCGCGACGCTGGAGGCGCGCCGGCGCGGCGCCGCGCGAGAGACGGATGCGCGGGAGCTGGCGCCGCGGACGCCGTCGCTCTACACCGCGTCCGCGCTGCCGGCGGAGGATGAATCGACGCGCTGGACGATGGTGCGGGCCGATCGGACGCCGGAGGGCGCGCCGATGTTCCACGGACAGACGGGTGTCGTCTCGCCGCGCGCGTACTCGGTGACGTCGATCGATCGCTACCTGCAGTGCCCCTTCAAATACTTCGCGCAGCAGGTGCTGCGGCTCGAAGAGGAGCCGGACGATCGCCCGGGGCTGACCGTGCTGGAACGCGGGCGGTTCGTCCACGAGGTGTTCCAGGTCTTCTTCACGCGCTGGCACGAGAGCGGCGAAGGCGCGATCACGACCGCCACGCTGGACCGCGCCCGCGCGCTGTTCGATCGCGTCGTGGACGAGATGGGCGAGCGGCTGCCGTCCGGCGAGCGTGAGCTGGAGCGCGCGAAGCTGCGCGGATCCGCGGTGTCGTCCGGGCTGGGCGAGCGCGTCTTCCGGTTCGAGGCCGCGCGCGAGACGCAGGTGGTCGAGCGGCTGCTGGAGTACGCGCTCGACGGCGAGTATGCGTTGACCGTGGAGACGGCGGATGGGGAGACGCGGACGCGGGTCGCGCGGCTGCGCGGCATCGCGGATCGCATCGATCTGCTCGCTGACGGATCGCTGCGGATCGTCGACTACAAGACGGGCAAGGCCAGCACGGCGCGGCGGTCGATCCAGTTGCCGCTGTACGCGTTCATCGCGGAGCGCCGGCTCGACGCGCACGCCGGCCGGCACTGGACGGTCAGCGAAGCGGGCTATCTCGCGCTCGGGCGGCAGGAGCCGTTCGTGCCGGTGATCGCGCGCGACGCGGCCGGCAAGGAGAGCGAGGCGGATGCCGCGGTGCGGGAGGCGGTGGCGCAGCTGGTCGCGTCGCTGGACCGCATCGAGGCGGGCGAGTTTCCGGTGACGCCGGCCGAGCCGCACTTGTGTACGTTCTGCGGCTTCGCGGCGGTCTGTCGGAAGGACTACGTGGACGATGAGTGATCAGTTGTCGCTGTTCGGGGAGCCCGACGGGGCGCCGCCGGACGGGGCGCCGACGAGCGGGGCGCCGCCGGACAGGGCGCCGACCGACGGGGCGCCGACGCCCGAGACATCGGAGGACGTGACGCGGCGGGAGGCGGCCAGCGTCGCGGCGCCCGCCGCGGTCCTGCCGCGCGAGGACGCCGCCGCGCGCGAGTACGCCATCGATCCGCGACGCAATGTCGTCCTCGAAGCCTCGGCCGGTACCGGCAAGACGTCCGTCCTCGTGCGGCGGTATCTGAATCTGCTGTGGGCCGGCGTCGATCCGTCCAACATCCTCGCCATCACCTTCACGCGCAAGGCGGCGGCCGAGATGCGCGAGCGGATCGTGCTCGCGCTGCGGCAGGCGTCGACGCTCAACGCCGAGGGCCGCGCGAAGTGGGTCGAGCTGCGCGACCGGCTGAACGACGTCGCCATCAGCACGATCGACGCCTTCTGCTACGGGCTGCTGCGTGAATTCCCGCTCGAAGCGGGGCTCGACCCGGCGTTCACGCTCGCGGACGAGACCGAGATCGCGCGGCTGATCGAAGAATCGCTCGATCACACCCTGCGGATCTGCCGCCGCGTCGCGCTGGACGATCCGGCCGTGGCGCTGCTGCTCGCGCGGCTGACGGCGCCGCGCCTGCGTTCGGGACTCGCGCACCTGCTGGAGCGGCGGCTCGTCGCGTGGGACGCGCTCGGACGCTACGTCCTCGGGAGCCCGCGGCGATCGACGGTGGACGAGCTCGTGGCGCGCGGCGTCGAGCGGATGCAGGCCGCGCTGCGCGGGCTGCCCGGCGGCGTGGAAGCGTTCATCGCGGACGGTCCGCGGCGGCATCCGCGCTTCCGCCTGCTCGAAGGGGATCTGCGCGCGATCGAGGCGGGCACGATCGCCGACGGATCGCGTCTGGCCGCGGTGCTGGACGAGATCCGCGCGTATTTCCTGACGCAGGCCGGCAAGCCGCGCACGAAGATGACCGGCTATCGCGCGGATCAGGCCTTGTCGCAGGCGGCCTGGAAGCGTCACTGTGAAGCGGTGCGCGGATCCGCGCCGTCGGTGAAGAACGCGCTCGACGCGTGGGCGCGCGATCTCAACGTCGTGCTCGCGCGCGGCGTGCAGCGCGTGTTCGGGATCGCGCTGGACGAGTACCGGCGCACGCTCTCCCAGCACGACGTGCTGGATTTCTCCGAGGTCCTGAGCCGCGCGGTGGAACTGCTGCGGCAGATGGACGAATTCGCGCAGAGCCGCTACCGGCTGGAGTCGCGCTATCACCACGTCCTCATGGACGAGTTCCAGGACACGAGCCGCATGCAGTGGGAACTCGTCGCGCTGCTCGTGCAATCCTGGGGTGAAGGCTTCGGCCTCGTCCACGAAGCCCCGCTCCCTCCGACGCTCTTCGTCGTCGGCGATCGCAAGCAATCGATCTACCGGTTCCGCGACGCCGACGTGTCGCTGCTGGACGAAGCGGCGGTGCGGATTGGATCGCTGCGGCCCGAGCACATGGGCGGCGGACCCGTGCGGCGCTACATCTCGCACAGCTTCCGGTCGACGCCGGCGCTGCTGCAGTTCGTGAACGACGTCTGCGGCGATCTGCCGGACGCGTCCAGCCGGCCGGATGCGTTCACCTACGACGAGCGCGACCGCTTTCCCATCGACGACGAAGCAGGCGACGCCCTGGCGCGGGCGGCGGCCGCGGGGGAGACCGCGCTGGGCGTCGCGGCCGCGGAGACGATCGAAGCGTGCGCGGCGGCGGTGGCGGACGAGATCGTGCGTCTGCTGCAGGGCGACGTCGTGCGGGACCGCGACACGGGCGTGCGGCGTCCCGCGCGGCCGGGCGATCTCGCGATCCTCTTCCGATCGCGTGATTCGCACCGCGAATTCGAACAGGCGCTCGACGCGCGCGGGTTGCCGTCGTATGTCTACAAGGGCCTCGGCTTCTTCGACGCGGACGAGATCAAGGACGTGACCGCGCTGCTGCGGTACCTCGCGGCGCCGGACTCGGATCTGCGCGCGGCGGCGCTGCTGCGATCGCGCTTCGTGCGATTGTCGGACGCCGCGCTGCTGCGGCTCGGTCCGCGGCTGGCGGACGCGGTCCGTCACGCGACGCCGCCGGCCGCGGAGGCGGCGCTCGATGAGGAGGATCGACGCGTCCTCGCGCAGGCGCGGACGTTCGTGCCGGTGTGGCTGTCGCTGGTCGACCGGCTGCCGCCGGCGGAAGTGGTCGATCACGTGCTGGCGGCGTCGGCGTACGGGGACGAATTGACGGGACCCCGCGGCCATCAAGCGCGCGAGAACGTCAAGAAGATGAGGGCGCTGGTGCGGCGGATCCAAAATCGCGGGTACGCGACGATCGGCCGTCTGGCGGAGCATCTGGATCGGTTGTCGGCAGGAGACGAGGCGAACGCGATCATCGAAGCGATCGACGCGGTCAGTTTGATGACGGTACACGCGTCGAAGGGGCTGGAATTTCCCATCGTCTTTCTCGTCAACCTCTCGCGCGGCGTCGCGGCGCGGCGTCCGCCGGTACGTGTCCAGGCGGATCCGGGAGACGAGGAGCCGTCGGTCGCGATCGAATCGTTCGTGTCGGAGGCTGACGTGCTGGAGCCGGCGCGCGAGCGTGAAGAAACAAAACGGCTGCTCTACGTCGCGCTGACGCGCGCGCGGGATAGACTGTATCTCTCCACGCTGTTGAAAGACGGCGCGTTCCGTCCGACGGCCGGCAGCCTGGGCCGCGTGCTGCCCGAGTCGATTGGACGTGTATTCGAGCAGGCCGGCCGCTCGTCCAGCGGTACGCTGATCCCGTGGACATCCCGTGACGGGAACGTTCACAGGTTCCGGAGCGTCTCCTCACACGAGACGTCCGCGCAGGCCGGTGCGACGTCGGACAGTGCGGCTGATGCGGACACGGTCCAGGCCGCGCGCGCGGATCTCGTGCAGGCGACAGCAGGAGCACACGCGAGCCAGGACGAGTCACAGGATCTGGACGAGTCACGGGGCGCGACACCTTCGCCGGCGCTGCTCCCGGTTGCGGCCGTCTCGCACGCGCGCGTGCCGGTGACCGGTCAGGATCCTGCCCCGGCGGTCGGGGGATTCGCGTCGATGGAGACGTCGCCGGCGGACCGTCAGCAGGCGCTGGCGGGCCGGCTGGTGCATCGACTGTTTCACGCAGGTGTTTCACCTGGAGACGCGGATGAGGATCTGGCCGCGGCGGCCCTGCGTCTGGTACGCCCCGAGGAGCAGGTGGACATCGACGACATCGGCCGGCTCGGGGAGCGGGCGGCGTCGGTGTACCGGGCATTGGCCGGCCGACCGGCCGTCCGTGATCTGTTGACCGGGGGGCGAGCGTTATATGAAGTACCGTTCTCGCTGCGTGGGCCGGCCGCCGGCCCGGCGGGCGGTGCGGCGGATGTGGGCGGCCGGGCAGGCGGCTCGACCGGCGCCGGAGAAGTCATCTACCGCGGCACCATTGATTGCCTGGTAGAGAGACCTGACGGGAGCCTGGTGGTGCTGGAGTTCAAGACCGGGGCGCCGCGTCCGGCCCACGAACGGCAACTGGCGTTGTATGTGGAGGCTGCACGGATCCTGTTCGCAAACAGGTCGGTCGACGGGCATCTGGTGTATCCCTGAGCGTGTCGAACGGCGGGACGAATCGGTGCACCCTTCAGCTGGCGTTGCAATACTGTGGTCGCGCTGGCGTGCGCAGCCGGGCCCGTGCAGGCTGGCGAACGGGACTCGTGGTTGAATGGACGCGGACCGCACAAGTACACTATTCGGTTCCGGTGGCCGATAGAGAGACAAGAGGGTGAGGCGCACGCGGGAGAGGCGGCCCGGATCTCGATGAACCAATCGGTCGAGAAAGGGGTCTAAAGAAATGAGAGGTCGAGTTTACACGCTGGTGTCTTCTTTGCATGGCACTCAAGCAGTGGAGGACCCATGACAACCGCAGCCGTACTTCGGAAGGCTAGACCAGCCGCCATTTTCGAGTTCGAGGCACTCGAAGGGCTGCCGTGTGGTTGTGTCGCCGCTGCCTACCGCGCGCGTCCGTGGGACGTCGCGCTGGTATCGCTCGAGGCCAAGGGACCGCATTGTGTGTTCCCTGGGCATCGCATGGGGCAAGTGTTGCACTTCGGCGATCCGGCGACGGAGCCGGATGAGGAAGAGAGCGACGAATAAAGTCATGCGGCGCGCCGCGCGCGCTGGTGACCGCGTGCGCGCCTTTCTTCGGATTCGCACGCGCCTGCCTGCTGTTCCCACTCGGCCTCGACGCGTTGCACGAGCGATTGCGTCGGTGCGGCTGGCGATCCCGTCCCACAGTCGAACGTTCGACCTTATGTTGATCGGCGCGCCGGACGGCGCGCGTACGCGTCGTTGTCGGGTGATTTTCCCGGTTTTGTCGTTGCGTCTGCTGGGCGCATCCCATACAATCGCGGGAACTTTTGGCAGTGGACCGGGCGCAGGCGGGCACGGAGCCGCGCCGTAGGAGAGTCGAGACGATGACGCTGACCTGTCCGAATTGTGGGAACGAGCGTAACTTTCAGGTGAAGACGTTGCAGGTGCATGTCGTTCGCCTGGATGATACGCGCGTCGAAGTGCAGGAAGAGAATCGACCCGCGGTCCTGGAATTTCTGTGCGACGAGTGCGAGACCGAGTTGAAGTTCGATGAAGTGGATGAAGTGCTTCGGAAAGAAGTGCTGTTGACGCTGGGCGCTCGCTAGTCGGCGATCGCCCGCCCACCCGCCTCACGCCTCGGTTATTTCATCGTCTTCGACGTCTTCAAAATAGTCACATTCAGGGCAGCGCCATTCCTGGCTCTCGCGAGTCACCGACTCGTTGGTTCCAGGAACGCGCTGGACGCGCGTCATCAAATGGACGCGCATCATGTCGCCACACATGGGGCACTCTTTCGTCATGGAGTTGGTCCGTCGCTTCGCGTCGAATGACGCCGTTTCGGCGTTGCGACAGTACTACTCCGCGCGGCGCTTGACAAGGCAGAGTATTCTATCGGTCGCAGGATCATGAGCCATCGCACTCCAGGACTCGGACGCGTGAATCCGCCCCGCGCGGATGTCGGCCGGGCGTGCTTCTCGGACGAAGTCGCCATCGACTTCCCATCCGTGACGCCCGTCGTCGAACGCATGCGCGAGTCGTTCCTCGGCACGAGCGCCGTCGACGCGACCATCAGCCTCGACGTCGTGATCACGCCGGCCGAGGCGCGCCGCGGACGCGACCTCTTCGTCGTCGTCCCCATCTGTCGCACGTGTGCCGTGTGCGGCGGACGCGGCGAAGTGTGGGGCGACGCGTGCCACTCCTGTGACGGCGTCGGCCATGCCCTCGATCAGCACGAAACGCACGTCACCGTCCCGCCCGGCGTCCGCCACGACGCACGCCTCACGTTGACCGTCCGTCCCCTGCACGCTCCGGCGATGCGCGTCGACGTGCGCGTCGTGATCCGCTAGCCGTGGAACGGCACCTCACGCTGCTCGCGCTCCTGTTCAACGTGACCGCGCTGCTCGCCGGTCTCACGGGACTCGCGCTGCTCTCGCTCGGCCTCGGCGCCACCGCGCTGGTCAGCGCCAACGACACCGTCGACGTCGCGGCCGGCGTTGCCGCCGCCACGTTCCTCACCATCGCCGTCTCCTTCTTCATCTTCGGCGGCGTGTGCTTCGCCGTCGCGCGCGGCCTCAAGCGTCATCGGGCCTGGGCCCGGTTGACCGGCATCGCCGTCGCCCTCATCAACCTCTTCGTGCCGCCGTTCGGTACCGCGCTGGGCGTCTACGCGCTGTGGGTGCTGTTCGGGCACGACACGCGCGAGCTGTTCGAGCACGCCCGCTGACACGTTCCTCCAAACAGGTCCCCGCGTCGCCGCGGACGATCTCGGATCCGGCCCGGATCCGGGCCTCGAATTCGGGCACCGGACGGAGTCGGGGCTCGCGCTGGCGCGTCCTGCTATGATTAGCCACGCTTGCGCGTGAGGCACGTTCCCCACCTCGCGGCGACTTTCTCGTGGAGGCGTCGATGACGATAGTCGGTGAGAAATCAAGTACCGGTCTGGAACCCAACATCGCGGCGGCTTTGGCATATCTGGCGATGCTCGTGACCGGCATCATTGTCCTGGTACTGGAAAAGGACAGCCGCTTCGTCCGGTTTCACGCCATGCAGGCCATCATCACTGGCGTGGCGGTGCTCGTCGGCTGGGTCGGCCTGCAGTTCCTCGGCATGCTGCCAATCTTGGGTTGGGGCGTATATTGGTTTGTCATGCCTCTCTACGGTCTGGCGACCCTGATTCTCTGGATCTTGCTGTTGCTGAAGGCCTTCCAGGGTGAAATGTTCAAACTGCCGATGATTGGCGACCTTGCCGAACAGCAGATCAATAAGGTGTAGACTGGAGGCATGTTCGGTGCGGCCAGCGTCAGTGAAGCGTCGGTCCTGGATGCGCTCAGAGTCGTCCAGGATCCCGATCTCCACAAGGACATCGTTGCTCTCGGGTTCATCAAGAACCTCACGATCGATCGCGGGCGTGTCGCCTTTGCGATCGAGCTGACGACTCCGGCCTGCCCGGTCAAGGATCAGATGCGCGACCAGGCGCGGGCGGCCGTGTCCGCGCTGCCGGGCGTGTCGGACGTGCGCATTGAAATGACCGCGAGCGTGCGGTCGGCGCTCGGACCGGACGCCGGCCGTTCGCCGATCCCGGGCATCCGGAACATCGTCGCGATCGGCGCCGGCAAGGGCGGCGTCGGCAAGACGACGGTGGCGGTCAACGTCGCGATTGCGCTCGCGCGCCGTGGCAGCCGTGTCGGCATCATCGACGGGGACATCTACGGTCCCAACGTGCCGATCATGCTCGGCGTGCACACGCAGCTCACGCACGACGGTCAGAAGATCACGCCCGCGACGAAGTACGGCATTCACGCCGTGTCGATGGGATTCCTGACAAACGACGATGCGCCGGTGATCTGGCGGGGGCCGATGCTCCACGGCGTCATCCAGCAGTTCTTTCGCGACGTCCGCTGGCCCGAGCTCGACTATCTGGTGATCGACATGCCGCCCGGCACGGGCGATGTGGCGCTCAGCCTGAGTCAGACCGTGCCGGTCTCTGGCGCGGTGCTCGTGTCGACGCCGCAGGCCGTGTCCCTCGCGGACACGCGGCGCGCGGTGCGGATGTATCAGAAGCTCAACATCCCGACGCTGGGCATCGTGGAGAACATGAGCCACTACGTGTGCCCGGATTGCGGGCATGAAAGCGATATCTTCGGCAAGGGCGGCGGCGAGCGGCTGTCCGAGCAGATGAGCGTGCCGTTCCTTGGACGGATTCCGCTCTATGAGCCCATTCGCGTGGGTGGAGACTCCGGCGTGCCTCTTGTCATCGCGGAGCCTGACGCGCCAGCGGCGCAGGCCATCATGGCCGTTGCCGAGCGGGCGGCGGCGCAGATGTCCATCAACAGCTTCAAGACCATTCCGCTCACACCCGTCCGCTGACGCGCCATGCAGCTTGCGTTCACCAAAGAGACGCTGGCCAATGGCCTCGACGTCATTGTCCACGAAGACCGCGATCTGCCGATCGTGGCCGTCAACGTGTGGTATCACGTCGGCTCGAAGAACGAGCGGCGCGGCCGGACCGGCTTCGCGCATCTCTTCGAGCACCTGATGTTCGAAGGATCCGAGCATTACGATCGCGGCTACTTCCCGCCGTTGCAGGAAGCGGGCGCGTCGCTCAATGGATCGACGAACGCGGACCGCACCAACTACTGGGAAGTCGTCCCGACCTCCGCGCTCGACCTCGCGCTCTGGCTCGAGTCCGACCGCATGGGCTATCTGCTGCCCGCGCTGACGGACGACAAGTTCAACACGCAGCGTGAGGTCGTGCTCAACGAGCGCCGGCAGAACTACGAGAACCGGCCGTACGGCCTCGCGGGGATGGCGCTGTCCGCGGCGCTGTATCCGTACGAGCATCCGTACTCCTGGTTGACGATTGGCGCGGCGGAGGATCTGCGCGCGGCCTCGCTGAGCGAGGTGAAGCACTTCTTCGAGACGTACTATCATCCGGGCAACGCGTCGCTCGTCCTCGCGGGTGACCTCGACACGGCGGAAGCGCTCGATCTCGCGCGCCGCTATTTCGAGGATCTGCCGGCGGGGCCGCCCGTCCTGCCCGTCGACCACGACGGCTTCGTCTATCCGAGCGGCGAGGTCCGCCTGTCGCTCGAAGATCGCATCGAGCTGCCGCGGCTCTATCTTGCGTGGCGCACGCCCGCGCTGTTCGCGGCCGGCGACGCCGCGCTCGACGTCGCGTCCGACGTGATCGCGGGCGGCAAGACGTCGCGCCTCTACCGGCGGCTGATCCACGATCATGCGCTGGCGATCGACGTCACCGCATATCAACAGTCCCGCGAGATCTCGGGCGTCTTTCAGGTCATCCTGACCGCCGCGCCGGGCGTCAGCCTGGACACGCTGCTCGCGATCGTGGAAGACGAGATGACGAGCCTCGCGACGAACGGACCGACCGAAGCCGAGCTCGCGCGCAGTTGGTCGCACACCGAAGCGCAGTTCATCTACCGGCTGCAGACCGTCGGCGGCTTCTCGGGCAAGTCCGATCAACTCAACGCGTATAACACCTACCTGGGTGAGCCGGGTTACCTGGAGCGCGATCTGGACCGCTATCGCCATCTCACGCCGGCTGACATCAAGGCCGCCGCGGCCACGCTCACGCGCGACTCGCGCGTCTCGTTGAGCGTCGTGCCGCTTGGCCGGGAAGACCTGACGCTGGCTGGGTCGGTCCCCTCGGTGGTGGCCTGATGGTCGACCGCACACGGCTGCCGGCCATCGGACCCGATCCCGAGCTCCAATTCCCCCGCGCGGAGAAACGGCATCTCGCGAACGGGCTGCGTCTCTGGTCCGTCGAGCGCCGCGACCTGCCCGTCGTCTGTCTGCTGCTCATGTGGCCGGTCGGCGTTGCCGCCGATCCCGACACGCAGCCGGGCCTCGCCGCGTTCACCGCGGATCTGCTGGACGAAGGCAGCGGGAACCGGACCGGCTTCCAACTGCACGAAGAACTGGCGCGCCTCGGCGCCGAGCTGGACATCGAGGTCACGCCGGACGCGATCTACATCACGCTGACGACGCTCGAACATCACCTCGACGCGGGCCTGTCGCTGCTCGCGGATCTGGTGACGGATCCGCGGTTCGACGAAGCGGACGTCGCCCGCGTCCGCGCGCTGCGTCTCGGCCGGCTGCGACAGTTGCGTGACATTCCCGGCGCCGTCGCGGACCGTACGCTGACGGCGCGGCTGTACGGATCGCATCCGTACGGACACACCGCGCTTGGCACCGAGCAGTCGCTGTCGACGATCAGCACGGACGATCTCCGCGGCTTCCATCGCAACTATCTGCTGCGCATCCCGCCGCTGCTCATCGCCGTGGGCGACATCCACCAGTCCACGCTGGCCGAGCGCGTGACGCGCGCCTGGACCGACCGCCACGCCTGGACGATGGCGCCCGCCGTCGCGGAGCCCGATCGCGGCCTCTCCGTGCCACAGACGAGCGGCTGGCGGCTCGCGGTGATCGATCGCCCGGGCGCGGCGCAGTCCGAACTGCGCGTGGCGCGCGTCGCGCTCCCGCGGGCGACGCCGGACTATTACACGCTGAACGTGTTGAACGTCATCCTCGGCGGGTCGTTCGTGAGCCGGATCAATCTGAACCTGCGTGCCGAGAAGGGCTATACGTACGGCGCGCGATCCAGCTTCGAGTTCCGTCGGCTGCCCGGGCCGTTCACCGTGCAGGCGAGCGTGCAGACGAACGCGACCGTGGAATCGGTCAGCGAGATCCTGCGCGAGATCCGCGAGATCCAGGGGCCGCGTCCCGCGACGGCGGGCGAACTCTCACGCGCGCACGCCGCGCTCGTGCGAGGCTATCCGCGCGGCTTCGAGACCGTCCAGCAGATCGCCGACGCGTGGTCGCAGGTCGCGCTCTTCGAGCTGCCCGATGATGCGTTCGAACGGTTCATGCCGTCCATCCGCGCCGTCACCGGCGCCGACGTCAGCGCGGCCGCCCGCCGCCACCTCCCGCCCGGCGACTTTCACATCGTCGTCGTGGGCGACGCCGACCGGATCCGCCTGGGTCTGAGCCGGCTCGGACTGGGGGAGCCGATGGAGGTTCCCGTCAGCGCCGACTCGGAGGTATCATCCTGGCAGTAGGATGAGACCGAACCGAACGCGCCGATTGTCCGTCAAACCCTAACATTGGTCAGGTGCCGTCGGAACGTTCGTGCGGTCCCCTGGACGCTATGGAACTGGCACGCTTCAGCATCAGCCTGATTGGGGTGGTGGCGTTGGTGGCCGCGACGCTTGCGGGCGCGACCATCTGGCTGCTGCTGACCGATCCCGTCACGGTCGCTGATGCCGTCAAGGACGGTGAGGTGACGCCCGTGGTGCGTGCGCTGGCCGGTGTCCTCTACGAAGCCTTCCGCGGTCTCCTCAAGTTCCTCTAGTCCCACCGAACCGGCGGGCCACCTGGCGAGGGGGGCTACTCGTCGAACGGTTCGAGCTGGGCCAGATTATTTCGTAGGAATTTCGTCAGCACGTAGCCGTCCATCCACTTGAACGGCGAGATCCCCGTGCTGTAGTGTCCGCAGGGCAGGACCGCGACGTCGTGCGGCAGCCGCCGCCGTCCGAACTCCTTCACCAGGCTGCGAGACAGGTGCAGCGGGAATGTGAGATCGTAGCGGGCGTAGACGAGCAGCGTACGCGTCCGATGCATCTGGTCGAGGAACGGCTGCGGGCTGATGGGCAGCCACAGATCGCGCAGCAGGTCCACGTCAATGTGTCCCTCCAGTCCCTGCCGGACGTGCGTCGTCGACAGGCCCTCCCAGACGACATCGGCGAAGTAGGGAGAGATGTGGTTCAGCGCCGCAGTCTCGATGAACGGCTCGTGGGCGGCGGTGAGCATGGCGAGGCAGGATCCGAGGCTCGTGCCGAGGATGCCGATGTGCTTGTAGCCGCGTTTGGCGAGCCAGAAGACGGCGCGCCGCGCGTCGAGCACCGCCTGGCGGCAGACCTGCAGGGTGCGGCCGACGTTCGAGCTGACGATGTAATCCGCGCGGTGCAGTTCGGGCGGCATGCGCCAGTCGTGATACGGCAGGCTGAGACGCAGCGCGCTCATGTTGAAGCGTGCGAGCAGTTGGCTCAGGCCGACGTGGCCGTCCGGGGCCGAGTTCCACTGCGGCAGGACGACGACGGCGGCCGTACGATCCTTGTTGGCGCTGGGGAAGTAGCGGGCGTGGACGGTGTTGTTCTCGCCGTGCGGGGTCTGGATCGCGCTCTCGAACGTCAGATGGTTGCGCGCGTCGAGGTCGTAGGTGCGGGCCGGCTTGACAGCGTAGAAGCTCTTGCTGTCCGCCATCACGCCGGCGACATAGCGTCGGAGCGCGGCGGCGGGATCGGCGTGCGACGCCGGATCGTCCAGGCCGACCCATTCGAGGCCCCATTCGAAGGGCCGGACCACGCGATTATTGGTGGCGGCGGCGAGCCGGCGTTCCCACTGGTGAAAGACGTACTGGATCATGGGCTCAGCGAACGTAGCTGACCACTACTGTACATGAAGGAGAAGGCGTATGAAGCACGTCAGCGTCACTGAAGCACTCGAACAGCAACAGACGGGCGTGACCTACGTCGATGTGCGATCGACGCGGGAGTTCGCGATGGGCCATCCGGCCGGCGCGGTCAACGTCCCGCTGGCGGATCAGGACGCGTTCGGACAGATGGTGCCGAACCCGGATTTTGTCGAGGTGATCCAGGCGCACTACGCGCCGGAGACGCCGCTCCTCATCGGCTGTCAGGCCGGCGGCCGCTCGATGCGCGCGGTGGAGATCCTCGAAGCCAGCGGCTACACGGAGCTGACCAACGTCGTCGGCGGCTACGGCGGCGGATCGGATCCGTCGACGGGCGCCCCCGTCCCCGGCTGGTCACAGGCCGGACTCCCCGTCGAGCGCGACAGCGACCCGGCCCACACCTACGCCGGCATGCGCGAGAAGCTCGCGAAAGATTGAGCCCTCCCGTGTCCATGACCCGGCACCGCGTCGCCATCGTCGTCGACACCGCGTTCGGCGAGCGCGTGCTCGACCTCGCCGCACGTCTGCACGTGTGGATCGTCGACACGCCCGCCAATCGCGCCGTCGCCGCGCGTGTCTGGGCGTCGGGCGAGGAGTACGCGACCACTCGCGGCGTCACGACGTTCGTCGCTGACGTCGCGGAGTCGCCGGAGCAGCACGTCATCGACGTCCTGCCCGTGGTGGAGATCCATCACGGCGCCGACGCGCACGACCCGCCCTGCGCGGAGATCGAGGTCCTCGGCGCCGCGCCCACGCCCGCCGTCCGCGCGGCCTTCGCGGAGTTCGACTACAACGCGATCAGCGAGCGGCCGGCCGGCTTCGTCGCGGTCAAGTCCGAGACGTGAGGACGTCGACCGTGTTCCGGTCATCTCGCGGAATTAGAGTGAAACAGCTCGGCACGCCGGAGGCATCTGTGCAGAACGATCAAGGCTGTGTCATTTCCGCGCCAGTTCCCGGTGATTGGGAGGCGTATCTCGAGAGCGGCGCCGTTGCGTCTGACGAGTTCATGGAGAACGTCGACGATCTGCCCGTCCAGGAACGTGAGTAGGCTCAGTTGGGGATGGAAGGCGGCCTCAACGAGAGCGATGCCGCCCTCGACAAGCTGCTCGCGCGTCCTGACTGAGCGAAGGACGTCGGTGCCGGAGCGTTCGCGGGACGCAGAACGTAGCAGGGATGATAACGATGAAGATGAATGTGTGCTTCACGGGAGTCGCGGTCGACGACTATCAGGGAGCGTGCCAGTGGTACGAGCGGCTGTTGGGGCGGCCTCCCGACATGCGGCCGAATGAGATCGAAGCCGCGTGGCGATTCTCGGACGACGCCTGGATGTATGTCATCGCCGATGCGTCTCGCGCCGGCAAGGCCTTGCTGACCCTGATCATCGATGACGTCGATCAGCACGTCGCTGCGCTTGCCGATCGTGGTTTCACGCCGTCCGAAACGGAAGATGTGCCGGGCAAGTATCGGAAGGTCAGTTTTCGCGATCCCGAAGGCAATACCATCGCCTTTGGTCAAGTCTTTGGGTGACGAGCCCCACTGAAGCGCCGGGCGAGCGGCCTGGAATGCGAACCGCCTAGCGTCCCAGGACGCGTTCCAGCCAGCGGCCCGCGCGCAGGACGGCGTCCGTCCGCTTGCCGACAATCTGCACGCCGACCGGAAGTCCGGGCGACGGCGCGGGGAGCGTCAGCGCCGGATGTCCGGTGATGTTGAACGGCTGCGTGTTCCGCAGCATCGCGCTCCGCACGGGGACGTCGCTCTCGCCGACGCGTACCGTGGACGCGCCCAGCAGCGGCGCGACGATCGGCATCGTCGGCATCACCAGGACGTCGTGCGTGCTCAGCGCCGCGTCCACCTGTGCGCGCAGCCGCCGCCGCGCACGCTCGGCGCGGACGACGTCCTCGCCGAGGATGTAGCGCCCCATTTCGAGCCGCAGCCGGATGCCGCGCGTATACGCGTCCGGCACGCGCTCCAGCGTCCGCGCGTGCAAGGCGGCGGCTTCGCCGATCACCATCACCACGTAGATGCTTGGTGCCAATGACGCTTCGGACAGCGTGACATCGTCCACGCGGACATCCGTCTCGCGGACGGCGTGGACGACGTCCGCGTACGCCTCCGCGACCGGATCGGCAAGCGGCGACGCGAAGTAGCCGCCGACGAGGCCGACGCGGCGCGGCGCTTCGATCGGACGCGGCGTGATCAGCGACGCAGGCGTGCGGCCGATCAGCACGTCGTACACCGCCCACGCATCATCGGTCGTCTTCGCCAGCGGACCGATGCAATCGAACGCGCGGCTGAGCGGCACGACGCCGTCGGCGCTCACCTCGTCGATGGTCGGCTTCAGGCCGACGAGGCCGCACGCGGCGGATGGCATCCGGATCGAGCCGCCCGTATCGGTGCCAATCGACGCCAGACACATGCCCGCCAGCAGCGACGCCGCCGACCCGCTGCTCGATCCGCCCGGCGACCGCGTGTCGTCCAGCGGGTGGCACGTCGGCCCGTACGCGGACTCTTCGCCCGTCGTGCCCAGCGCGAACTCGTGCAGGTTCGTCTTGCCGACGAACACCGCGCCCGCGCGCCGCAGCGCTGAAATGATCGGCGCGTCGCGCCGCGCGATGAGGCCGTCGCGCACGCGCGAGGCGGCGGTCGTGGGGAAGCCGTCGATGTCGATGAGATCCTTGATCGACAGCGGGATGCCGTGGAGCGGGCCGCGATCGAAGCCGTCGGCCAGCTCGCGGTCCGCGCGGTCGGCCTGTTCGCGCGCGAGGGTGGGCGTGATCGTGATGAATGCGTTCAGCGCGCCGTCTTGCGCCTCGATGCGGGCGAGGCACGCGTCCGTCAACGTGCGCGACGTGAGCTGACGCTGGCGCAGCGCCCGCGCCGCGGACGCAATGGTGAGCGTGGACGGATCGATCACGCGCGATGGTCCTTTCGCGCGTGACGCCCGGCGTCGCCGTCCGCATCGCCCGGCCCGCCCCCTTGAGTCGATGGCGTCAGGTCCGCGCCCTGTGGATCGACCCAATGCGCGTCCGCCGACTGGACGTCGTCGTTCCACTCCGCGTGACGCAGCGCGCGGACGGACGCGTACAGCGTGTCGAGGACCGGATCCAGATCCGGCAGGCCGCGGCGCCGCGCGTCGGCCTTCGCGAAGGCGAGCCACGCGTCGAGCGTCGTCATGTCGTCTGCTCGCTGGCGGGCTCGGCGTCCAGGTCGTCCAGCGTGGCAATCGCCCGGCGCAGATGGGGGATGACGATCGACCCGCCGACGATGAGGCCGACGTTCAGCGCTTCGAGGAACTGCGCGCGCGTGACGCCTTCCTGCTTGCAGCGGATCAGGTGATAGGTGACACAATCGTCACAACGAAGGACCAGCGACGCGACCAGCCCGAGCAGTTCCTTCGTCATGACCGGCAGCGCGCCCTCGTCGTACGCGCGCGAGTCCAGGGCAAAGAACCGCTTGATGTCGAGATTGTCGGATTCCAGGATGCGCGCGTTCATCCGTTCGCGAAACGCCCGGAACTCGTGAAGTCGTTCACTCATGGCTGCGAAGGCTTCCTTTGCGGTGTAACCTATCACCTATTGTGCATCGGCTGACCAAGATTATCGCCACCCTCGGGCCCGCTTCCAGCACGGACGCGCAGATCGACGAACTGATCGCGGCGGGCACCGACATCTTCCGGTTGAACTTCTCACACGGCACGCACGAGCAGCACGCGGTGTCCGTCGCGCGCATCCGCGCCGCGGCGCAACGCGCGTCGCGGCACGTGGCCGTGCTGCAGGATCTCAGCGGTCCCAAGATCCGGACCGGACGCCTCGCGGGCGGGCAGGCGCTCGACCTGCAACCCGGCGCGAAGCTGGCGATCACGATCGGCAACGAGATCGGCGGACCCGGACGCGTGTCGACGACATACGCGGAGCTGGGGCGATCGGTTCACGTGGGGGACCGTCTGCTGCTGGACGATGGACGCATCGAGTTGCGCGTGGAGGGAACCGACGGCCAGACGATCGACACCGTCATCGTCACCGGCGGCGAGCTTGGCGAGCACAAAGGGATCAACGCGCCGGGCGTCCGGCTGCCAGCGTCCGCGCTGACCGCCAAGGACCTGGACGATCTCCGCTTCGGGCTTCAGCAGGGCGTGGACCTCGTCGCGCTCAGCTTCGTGCAGACGGCGGCGGACCTCTCCCGCGCGCGCGAGGTGATGACGAGCGCCGGCGATCCCGCGGTGCCGCTGATTGCAAAGATCGAGCGTCCCGCGGCCGTCGAGAACATCGACGAGATCCTCGCGGTGTGCGACGGCGTGATGGTCGCGCGCGGCGACCTTGGCCTGGAGATGCCGCTCGAACGGCTCCCGCGCGTGCAGAAGGACATCGCACGCCGCGCGCGGCGGCGCGGCATTCCGGTCATCGTGGCGACGCAGGTCTTCGACTCGATGCGGACCGCGCCGCGGCCGACGCGCGCCGAGGTCAGCGACGCGGCGAACGCGGTGGACGATGCGGTCGACGCGATCATGCTGACGGGCGAGACAGCCGTCGGCCTGTTTCCGACGAAGACCGTCCAGACGCTGGACGCGGTCATCCGCGACGCGGAAGCCATTCGTCCGTCGCTCGAAATCGAGCCGGACGAGGATGTCATCGGCGTCGAGCACAACCGCGCGTTGTGTCAGGCGGCCGTGACGCTCGCGCGCGCCGGCGAGGCGAGCGCCATCGTGGCCGTCACGCGTGCGGGCAAGACGGCGCGCGTGCTGTCCGCGTTCCGGCCGGACGTGCCGATCTACGCCGTCAGTCCCAGCGAAGTCCTCGCGCGGCGGCTCACGCTCTATCGCGGCGTGACGCCGCTGGCGCTCGATCGCGACGCCACGGACGCGGCCGGCGTCATGGTGGAGCGCGAGCTCTTCACGCGCGGCGTCCTGCAGGACGGCCAGATCATCGTCTTTGTCAGCATCAACGCGGACCTGACGCGCGACGATGCGAATTTCCTGAGAATCCGTCGCGTCTGATTGAGTTTTCAGTCGTCAGTTCTCAGTTCTCCGTCGATGCTTCGAGGCGACAAAGCCCATGACCGACGACTGATCACTGACAACTGATAACTGACGACTGACGACCGCTCCGCCATGCCCAAACCGCTGAAGTTCATCATCGACAACTCGCTGCTGCTCGTCGCGGGGACGCTGCTCGCGCTCGTCTGGGCGAACATCGACGCGGACAGCTACAACCATCTCGCGCACGCGATCCACTTCGCGGTGAACGACATCGGCATGGTCTTCTTCTTCGCGCTCGCGGCGAAGGAAGTCTTCGAGGCGACGCTGCCCGGCGGCGCGCTGTCCTCGCCCCGGCAGGCGGCCGTGCCGCTGTTCGCCGCGGTCGGCGGCATGATCGCGCCCGCGGGCCTGTTCCTGATCCTCGTCTCGATGACGGGCCTCGACGGTCTCCATCGCGGATGGGCCGTCCCCTGCGCGACCGACATCGCCTTCTCGTACATGGCCGCGCGGATGGTCTTCAAGCCGACCGACGCCGCGATTCCGTTCCTGCTGCTGCTGGCGATCGCGGACGACGCGCTTGGTCTGATCGTGCTCGCGGTGTTCTATCCGAGCAAGCCGCTCGAAGTGACGATCCTCTTCGTGCTGCTGGCCGCGGCGCTCGCCGCCGCGTGGTTCCTGTGGCGGCGCCGCACGGTGAGCTACTGGCCGTACGTCATCGTCGCGGGCGGGCTGTCATGGGTGGCGCTCTACAAAGGCGGCGTCCATCCGGCGCTGGCGCTGGTGCCGATCGTGCCGTTCATGCCGCATGCGAAGCGTGATCTCGGCATCTACGCGGAACGGGAGTCGGCGCTGCCGGATACGTTGAACCGCTTCGAGCACGAGTGGAAGATCCCCGTGCAGATCATCCTCGGGTTGTTTGGATTCGCGAACGCGGGCGTGCCGCTATCGAGCGTCGGGCCGGGGACGTGGATCGTGCTGGTCTCGCTCGTGGTGGGCAAGCCGCTCGGCATCACGGTGATGACGTGGCTGTCCGAGCGCATCGGGTTCCAGCGCGCGACGGGCCTGACGTGGAAGGACGTCATCGTCCTCGGATCGATCGCCGGCATCGGCTTCACTGTCGCGCTGTTCTTCGCGACGGCGGCGTTCAGACCGGGACCGATCCTCGATCAGGTGAAGATGGGCGCGCTCTTCAGCTTCGTGGCGGCGCCGATTGGCGTGATCCTTGGACTCCTGCTGAGAGTCGGCCGCAATGGGAGCGGCCGCACCGGGGTCGACCGCAGCAAGGCTCACGCATGATCGGCGGAAGCCGCGGCCGCGGACGCCGCGACTGCCGCGGATGCGGCGACCGCCGCGGATGCCGTCAGCTCCGGATGCTTCAGGCGGTGCGCGTGTTCGAGATAGTCCTTCAGCGCCGCGAGCGATCCCATCCAGCCGTGTGACATGATTTCGTAGTACCGGCGCCAGCGCGGCGTGTCATCGCCGCCCGTCTGCATCACGCGCACTTTGGTCACGGCGCCCGCCGTCACCAGCTCCACGTGTAAGGCCATTGGACCGATGGGATCGCTCTCAGGCGGCAACCAGTGGCCGTCCGCGACGAGGAACCCGCGCGCCGGACGGTAGTCGACCACGACGCCGTACAGCACGCCGCCGAGCGGCCCGAACAGATCGTCCTGGAACGAGGTCGCCGGCCATTCCACCGCATAAATGCCGAGCGGCCGCGGCGTGGCGACCGCGCGCTTCGCGTTCCACCACTCCGCCATCGCCTCCGGGCTGAAGAAGGCGTCGAGGACGTCGGCCGGATCGGCCGCGATTTCAAGTGTGTGATCCGAAACCAGGTGATGAGTCGACATGGTGTTCCCGAGGTTCGGTCTATCTATCGGCTCCGAACGGCCTGGGCATGACGAGACGCACATGTCGCCAGGAATGTGTCATAGGGCACGGCGGCGTCTTGACGGGCTTCGGGGAGACTTCCTATACTAGCCGCTCAATGACCGCTCGCGTCTGGACGATTCGCATCACTCGAAAGCAGGCCAAGCGCACTATGTGCTGCCGCGTCGGTGTGTGTGTGTCCTGACCAGGTCTCCAAGCTCGTCACCAACACCCGCCGATGCGTGCAGACGCTCGGCGGGTTTTTTTTTGACGGTGCACGGCGCGCAACGGACGGTACGCAACACGGAGGGAAAGGACGTCATGTCTCAGGTGGAAGTCGGAGTCCTGGGGGCTACAGGCACAGTCGGGCAGCAGTTCGTGCGGCTGCTCGAAGGTCATCCCTGGTTCACGCTGACGTGGCTCGCCGGCAGCGAACGCTCGGAAGGCAAGCGCTACGCGGACGCCGCGTCGTGGAAGCTCAGCACCCCCATTCCCGCGGGGCACGTCGACCGCATCGTGCAGGCGCCGACGCCTGGGAAGGGTCCGAAGATCGTCTTTTCCGCGCTCGATTCGAGCGTCGCGGGCGAGATCGAAGCCGCGTTCGCCGCGGCGGGACACCTCGTCGTGAGCAACGCGCGCAATTACCGCATGGAAGCCGACATCCCGCTGCTGATCCCCGAGATCAACGCGGATCATCTCGGACTGATCAAGCAGCAGGCCGCCGCGCGCGGCTGGAAGGGCGCGATCGTCACGAACCCCAACTGTTCGGTCGTGGTCTTCACGATGGCGCTCGCTGCGCTGCGCGCGTTCAACCCGACCCGGCTGATCATCACGACCATGCAGGCCGTGTCCGGCGCGGGCTATCCCGGCGTGCCGTCCCTGGACATCCTCGGCAACATCGTCCCGTTCATCGGCGGGGAAGAAGAGAAGGTCGAAACCGAGCCGCAGAAGATTCTCGGGACGTTGAACGCGTCCGGCGTGACGCCGCATCCGCTCGTGATCAGCGCCTCGACGACGCGCGTCCCGGTCATCGACGGCCACACGCAGAGCGTGTCCGTCGAGTTCGAGCGGCAGGTGTCGGTGGACGGCGTCCGCCAGGCGCTGGAGGCGTTCACGGGCCGTCCGCAAGCGCTGAAGCTGCCGTCCGCGCCCGCGCAGCCCATCGTCTATCTGCCTGACAATAATCGTCCACAGCCGAGGCTCGACATCGATCGCGGGAACGGCATGACGGTCACGATCGGACGTTTGCGAACCTGCTCAGTGCTGAGCTACAAATTCGTGGCTCTCGGTCACAATACGGTGCGCGGCGCCGCGGGTGCCGCCATCCTCAACGCGGAGCTGCTGAAGGCCGAGGGCCTGGTCTAGCGACGCGGAGCCTCGGACCCGCTAGCGTGGAATGTTTGCAGCCGCCTCGCTAGCCTTGCTGTCTGCTGTGCCCCGCTCCGCGGGGCGAGCCGTCTTGACGGATGGGAAACTTGACTCATTCGCAAGGATTCTTGGCCGTCAAGACGTCTAGGAGCACCATGCTGATGATGAAATTCGGCGGCACGTCCGTGAAGGACGTCGACGCCATCGCGCGCCTCGCGCAGATCGTGCGGCGCGGCCGCGCGGCATCGCTCGACGCGGGCCTCTCCCCAAACCCGGCATCCTCAGCGGGACCGGTCGTCGTCGTCTCCGCCATGTCGGGCGTGACGGATCACCTCCTCGGACTGGCGGCGTCGGCCGTCGCGGGGGACACCGCGGGCGTGCAGACCGGCCTCGACGCCTTGCGTGCCCGTCACCTCGACGCGGCGTTGATGGTGCGGGACGACGTGCGGCGCGGCGTCCTGTCGGACGCGCTCGATCGCGAGATCGCGGAGTTGACGACGCTGCTGCACGCGGTGGTCGTGGCGCGCGACGTGTCGTCGCGCCTGCAGGACGCGATCGTCGCGTGCGGCGAGCTGCTGAGCAGCCGGCTCGTGGCGGCCGCGCTCGCGCACGCCGGCCTGCCGGCGATCTGCGTCGACGCGCGGCGTGTTCTCGTGACGAACGAAGCCACGCCGGCGCTGCCGGTGATGGACGAGACGCGCGAACGCTGTCGCGCGATGCTGGGGCCGCTGTTGGCGGCCGGGCAGATTCCGGTGCTTGGCGGATTCATCGGCGCGACGCGCGCCGGTGTGACCACGACGCTGGGCCGCGGCGGATCGGATTACTCGGCGTCGATTCTCGGCGTCGGCGCCGGCGCGCGCGAGATTCAGATCTGGACGGACGTGGACGGCATGCTGACCGCCGATCCGCGCGTCATTGCCGGCACGCGCCGCGTGCCGCGGCTCTCGTTCAGCGAAGCGTCCGAGCTGGCCTACTTCGGCGCCAAGGTCCTCCATCCCAGTACGATTACGCCCGCCGTGGCGGAAGGTATTCCCGTGCGGATTCTGAACTCCCAGCGCCCCGACGTCGAGGGCACGCTCATCACGGACGTCTGTGCGGCGGAGACGCCGCTCACCGCCATCGCCTGCAAGCGTGAGGTGACGGTGATCGACATCGTGTCGAGCCGCATGCTCATGGCGCACGGCTTCCTGCGGCGGCTGTTCGAAGTATTCGAGCGCCATCACACCGCGGTCGACGTCGTGACGACGTCGGAGGTGAGCGTCTCGGTGACGATCGACGACCGGCGGCGGCTGCCGCAGATCGTCGACGAGCTGTCGGCGTTCGCGGACGTCACGGTGTCCGAAGACATGGCGCTGGTCTGCGCGGTCGGCGAGCGCCTGCGCACGGATCCGTCGCTGTCCTCGCGAGTGGTCGGCGCGCTGGACGGGCTGCCGCTGCGGATGGTGTCGCAAGCCGGGTCACGCCGGAACATCACCTTCGTCCTGCCGCAGAGCGACCTCGTGGCCGCGGTGACGCGGCTGCACGACCGGTTCTGCGCGCCCGTATCCGACGCCGCTGTGTCCGACACGGCCGGATCCAGCGTCGCCGGATCCAGCGTCGCCGTCTCCGATGCCACGGGCTCTGATGCGGTATCTGGGGCGACCGTGTCGGGGGCGACAGTGTCCGGGACCACTGGGCCGGATGCCGCGCCCGCGACGCGTCCCGTCGTCGCGGCGGCGCATTCATGAGAGAATCCGCGTTGAGAATCCTCTTGCTGGGCCACGGCCGGATGGGGCGCCTCGTCGAGACGCTGGCGCCGTCCTACGGCGTGGAGATCGCCGGCGTCCTCGACAGCCGCAACAATGCCGGCGGGGCGGCGTTGACCGCCTCGGCCTGGCGCGACGTCGACGTCGCGATCGACTTCTCGCACGCCGACGCGTTCCGCGAGCACGCCGCGGCGCTGTGCGGCCTCGGGATCGACCTGGTGATCGGGACCACCGGCTGGAAGGCGGACGAAGCGTCGGTGCGCCGCGCCGTGCAGGACGCGGAGATCGGCGCGGTCGTGTCCGCGAACTTCTCGCTCGGCGCCAACATCCTGGAGGCGCTCGCCGAGACCGCCGGCCGGCTGCTCGCGCAGCGGGAAGACTACGGCGTGTGGCTGCACGAGTGGCACCACGCGGCGAAGAAAGACGCGCCGTCCGGCACGGCGCTGATGTTGAAAGCCGCGGTCGAGCGCGGCGGCGTCACGCGCGGCATCGACGTCTCGTCGACCCGCGCCGGCGCCGCGCCCGGCACGCACGTGATTGGATTCGACGGTCCCAGCGAATCCATCACGCTCGAACACGCCGTCCGCGATCGCGCGACCTTCGCGCATGGCGCGCTCGCGGCGGCTCGCTGGGTCAAAGGTCGTCGCGGCTGGTTCACGATGCGCGACGTGATTGGATTCTGATTGATGTCCGCGGGAGCGGGAGGACCTATGAGAACGCGATGGACCGGTTGCGGCACCGCCCTGGTGACGCCGTTTACCTCGCGAGGCAGCGTCGACGAAGATGCGATTCGGCGTCTCGTCGCCAGACAGATTGACGCCGGCATCCACTTCCTGGTGCCCTGCGGCACCACGGGCGAGAGCCCGACCCTGGCCCCCGACGAACGGCGCCGCGTCGTCGAGGTGGTGGTCGATGAAGTCCAGGGGCGCGTGCCCGTGCTGGCCGGCGCGGGCGGTTACGACACCCACGAAGTCATCGCCGCCGTCCGGCTCATGACCCAGGCCGGCGCCCAAGGCATCCTCTCCGTCACCCCCTACTACAACAAACCCACACAAGAAGGTCTCTACCAGCACTACCGCGCGATCGCGGGCAGCACGGAGCTGCCGATCGTCGTCTACAACGTGCCCGGCCGCACCGGTTGCAACGTCGAGCCCGCCACGCTCGAACGCCTCGCCGCGATCGACAACATCGTCGCCGTGAAGGAAGCGTCCGCGAACGTCATGCAGATCGCCGAGGTGTGCCAGCGCGTGCCCGAGTCGTTCATCGTCCTCAGCGGCGATGACGCGCTGACGCTGCCCGTGATGTCGCTGGGCGGCCGCGGCGTCATCTCGGTGGC
>Ga0187894_10001615_pt1 | contig 28484 bp, 23 predicted proteins | sample GBC1701081metaG_FD_136650 | JGI IMG/M metagenome (GOLD analysis project Ga0187894, IMG submission 136650) | White microbial mat communities from a lava cave in the Kipuka Kanohina Cave System on the Island of Hawaii, USA - GBC170108-1 metaG ...
CGCGCGAGCTCGCTGCGAACGACTTCAAGTACTGGGAGCTGATGCGCCGCGCGTGCGAGCGCGGCCTGCGCGTGTTCGACTACGGCCGCAGCAAGCGCGAGACCGGCTCGTTCGACTTCAAGAGGAACTGGGGGTTCGAGCCGGAGCCGCTGCACTACGAGTACGCGCTCCGCCGCGGCGAGTCGGTGCCGCAGAACAACCCGTCGAACGCGAAGTACCGGACGATGATCGCGGTGTGGCGGCGGCTGCCGCGGCCGCTCGCGAGCGCGCTCGGGCCATGGATCGTCCGCGGGCTGGGCTGACGCCTGGCTCCCGCTCAACTCGACCGTGAAACCCGAAGCCGAGTTCCCGCTGCCCGCTGCGGCGCATTCTTCCGCGGACCACCGGCGCGCGGCGACCGCCGTCGCGATCGCGGTCGCGGCGATTCTTGCGGCGTACTGGGGCACGGCCGTATCCGTCGAGGCAATCTGGCGCAGGTCCGAGACCTTCGCCCACGGCTACGTCGTCGTCCCCATCGTGCTCTGGCTGCTCTGGCGGTCCCGCGCCCCGCTCGCGGCGGTCCCGATCGAGCCGTACTGGCCTGCGCTCGCCGCGGTCGCTGCGGCAGGCGCCGGCTGGCTCGTCGCCTCGACGTCCGGCGTCCTCGGCCTCGAGCAGTTCGCGCTGCTCCTCATGATCCTGGGGGCGGTCGTCGCGATCGTCGGGCTCCGATTCTCGCAGGCCATCGCCTTCCCGCTCTTCTTCCTCGTCTTCGCCGTGCCATTCGGCGAGATCTTCGTGCCGACGCTCATCGACTGGACGGCCGACTTCACCGTGCTCGCTCTCGGGGCGACCGGGATCCCGGTGTACCGCGAGGGCAACAACTTCAATATTCCGTCGGGCGCGTGGTCCGTGGTCGAGGCCTGCAGCGGCATCCGCTACCTCATTGCCGCTCTTATGGGCGGCACCCTTTACGCCTACCTCACTTACCGCAGCGCCTGGCGGCGGGCGGCGTTCGTCGTGGCGTCGATCCTGGTGCCGATCGTGGCGAACTGGCTGCGCGCTTACATGATCGTGATGCTCGGCCACCTTTCGGGCAACAAGATCGCGGTGGACGTCGACCACCTGATCTATGGGTGGCTCTTTTTCGGGGTCGTGATCCTGCTCATGTTCTGGATCGGCTCGTTCTGGCGCGAGGACGAGCCGGCGGCACCGGCCGGGCGCGACGCAGTCGCCCTGCCGATAGCCGCCGCGCCTGCCTCACCTGGGGCGCATCAGCTCCTCGCAATCACGCTCACGGTGCTAGCAGCCGCGCTAGTCTGGCGGCCGATCGACGCCGCGGTGGACGCACGGCATCAGCCGTACACGCCGGCGCTCGCGCCGGTGCCCGCCGCCCCGGGCTGGGTGCCGGTGGGCGCGTTCTCACCCCCTTTCAAGCCCCATTACCTCGGGGCGCGTGCCGAGCTCGAGCAGGGATTCGCCAGCGGCCCGGCGCGAGTCGGGTTCTACGTCGGCTACTACAACGGGCAGAAGCAGGGCGACGAGATGATCGCCTCTGCCAACGTGCTCGTGACCGACGGGGAGACCCGGTGGAAGCAGCTCTCCTCCGGCCGCGAGGCCGTGACCTGGAACGACGCGCCCGCCGACGCACACCGCGCCCTGCTCGGGCGGGACCTCGCGCGGGTTGCGGTCGTGCGGCTGTACTGGGTGGACGGCCGCGTCACCGCGAGCGACTACGTCGCGAAGGCGCTGCTCGCGCTCGCCAAGCTGACCGGCCGCGGCGACGACTCGGCCGTGGTCGTGATCTACGCGCCGTATTCGCACGGCGACCGCGGGGCCGACGAGGCCTTGCGCCGCTTCGTGGCGGATCACTCGACCGCCATCGAAGCGATGCTCGCCGCGGCGCGGAGCAAGCGATGAGCGCCGCCGACGCCCGTCCGCTCGTGCTGCACGTCGTCCACCGCTTCGCCGTCGGCGGCCTGGAGAATGGCGTCGTCAATCTCATCGATCGCCTGCCGGACGACTCGTGGCGCCACGCCGTGGTGGCGCTGACGAGCGTCGATGACGCTTTCGCTCGGCGCATCCGGCGCCCGGATGTGGAGCTGCTCGCCCTCGGCAAAGGCTCCGGCCACGCCGTCAAGCTCTTCCCGCGCCTCCACCGGCTGATTCGCGACCGTCGCCCGGCGATCGTGCACACGCGCAACCTCGCGGCGCTCGAAGCGGCGCTGCCGGCATGGTTCGCGCGCGTCCCGGTGCGCATTCACGGCGAGCACGGGCGCGACGTCGGCGACCTGGACGGTTCGCGCAAGCGCTACCAGGTCGTGCGGAAGGTGCACAGCCCGTTCGTCACGCAGTACGTGACCGTCTCCCGCGACCTCGAGCGCTATCTCGTCGAGCGCGTGGGTATTGCCCCGGGCCGCGTGACGCAGATCTGCAACGGCGTCGATACGGCGCGCTTCGCCCCGCGCCCGGTGGGCCGTCCCGCGATCGAGGGATCGCCCTTCAACGATCCGCGGTTGTGGCTCGTCGGCACCGTCGGTCGCCTCGAAACGGTGAAGGACCAGACGAATCTCGCCCGCGCCTTCGTGCACTCGCTCCGGGAGGCGCCCGCAGCACGCGAACGGCTCCGGCTGGTGATCGCCGGCGACGGCGGGCTGCGGGGCGAGATCGAGCGGATCCTCGACGACGGCAATGCCCGCGATCTCGCGTGGCTCGCCGGTGAACGCGCGGACGTCCCGGACCTGATGCGCGGCCTCGACTGCTTCGTCCTGCCCTCGCTCGCCGAGGGCATCTCGAACACGATCCTGGAGGCCATGGCCTCGGGGCTCCCGGTGATCGCGACGAGCGTCGGCGGGAACGCCGAGCTCATGGAACCCGGGACGACCGGTGCGCTGGTGCCGGCGGCCGACAGCGAGGCGCTCGCGCGCACGATGCTCGGGTACTTCGCCGAGCCGGAGCTCGCGCGGCGGCACGGACGCGCCGGCCGGAACCTCGCCGAGCGGCGCTTCAGCCTGGACCGGATGATCGAGCAGTACCACGCGCTGTATTCCCGCGCGCTGGCCGGTGATCGCACGCGCGTGGAGTCCCACGCCGCCGCAGGGAAGGGCTGAGCATGTGCGGCATTACGGGGATCTTCGACACCCGCGGCCGGCGGGAGATCGACCGCGCGGTGCTTCACCGCATGAACGAGACGCAGCACCACCGCGGCCCCGACGAGGGTGCGATCCACGTCGAGCCGGGCGTCGGCCTGGGCCACCGGCGGCTCTCGATCATCGACGTCTCCACCGGCCAGCAGCCGCTCTGGAACGAGGACGGCAGCGTCGTCGTGATCTTCAACGGGGAGATCTACAACTACCAGGCGCTCATCCCCGAGCTCGTGCAGCTCGGCCACGTCTTCCGGACCAAGAGCGACACCGAGGTGATCGTCCACGCGTGGGAGGCGTGGGGCGAGCGCTGCGTCGAGCGCTTCCGCGGCATGTTCGCCTTCGCGCTCTGGGATCGGAACCGGGAGCAGCTGTTCCTCGCGCGCGACCGGCTCGGGGTGAAGCCGCTCTACTACGCGGCGCTTCCGGACGGCACGCTGCTCTTCGGGTCCGAGCTGAAGTCGCTCCTCGCGCACGGTCACCTCGATCGGGACATCGACCCGCTCGCGATCGAGGAGTATTTCGCGCTCGGCTACGTGCCCGAGCCGCGGACGATCTTCCGCGGGGCGCGCAAGCTCGCGCCGGCGCACACGCTGACGATCTCGCGCGGTGCGCCGATCCCCGCGCCGCGCGAGTACTGGGACGTCCGCTTCACGCTCGACAACGGCATCTCCGAGAACGACGCCGGAGCGGAGCTCGTCGAGCGACTGCGCGAGTCGGTGCGCCTGAGGATGATCTCCGAGGTCCCCCTCGGCGCGTTCCTGTCCGGCGGCGTCGACTCGAGCGCCGTCGTCGCCATGATGGCCGGGCTCGATCCGGAGCCGGTGAACACCTGCTCGATCGCGTTCGCCGATCCGGCGTTCGACGAAACTCCTTACGCGCAGCAGATCGCCGAGCGCTACCGCACGCGCCACTTCGTCCACCGCGTCGAGAGCGACGATTTCGATCTCGTGGACGAGCTCGCGCGCCTGTACGACGAGCCGTACGCCGACAGCTCCGCGCTGCCGACCTACCGGGTGTGCCAGCTCGCGCGCCGCCACGTCACCGTCGCGCTGTCCGGGGACGGCGGGGACGAGAGCTTCGCCGGCTACCGGCGCTACCGCATGCACGTCGGCGAGGAGCGGGTGCGGGCCGCCGTGCCGCTCGGCTTCCGGCGGCCGGTGTTCGGGCTGCTCGGGCGCGTGTATCCCAAGGCCGACTGGGCACCGCGGCCGCTCCGCGCCAAGAGCACCTTCCAGGCGCTCGCGCGGGACTCCGTCGAGGCGTACTTCAATGGCGTGTCGATCCTCCGCGACCCGATGCGCGACGAGCTCTTCAGCAACGGCCTGAAGGCGAAGCTCGGGGGCTACAACGCTGTGGAGGTGTTCCGCGCGCACGCCGCGCGGGCGGGGACCGACGAGCCGTTGAGCCTCGTCCAGTACCTCGACCTGCACACCTATCTCGTCGGCGACATCAACACCAAGGTGGACCGGGCGAGCATGGCGCACTCGCTCGAGGTCCGCGAGCCGCTGATGGATCATCCGCTCGTCGAGTGGCTCGCCACGCTGCCGCCCGGCCTGAAGATCCGCGGCAGCGAAGGCAAGTACCTGCTCAAGCGCGCGATGGAGCCCCATCTGCCGCACGACCTGATGCACCGGCCGAAGATGGGCTTCGCCGTCCCGCTCGCGGCGTGGTTCCGCGGGCCGCTGCGCGAGCGCGTGCGCGAGAGCCTTCTCGGCGAACGGCTGCTGCAGACCGGGTTCTTCCAGCCGGCCTACCTCCGGCGCCTCGTCGACCATCACCAGAGCGGGCTGCGCGACTACAGCTCGCCGATCTGGACCCTCCTGATGTTCGACGGGTTCCTGCGCAACGTCTTCCACCGCGCCGACGCGGCCGCGCAGCGGCAATCGGCCTGAGCTCCGGGTGCGCATCCTCCACGTGCTCGATCACTCGCTGCCGCTGCACAGCGGCTATGCGTTCCGTACGGTCGCAATCCTGCGGGAGCAGCGTGCGCTCGGTTGGGAGACCCTGCAGCTCACCACGCCCCGGCACGGAGCGGCGCGCCGAGACGTCGAGGATGCGGAAGGCTGGCAGTTTCACCGCACACCGTTCGATCACGACGCTGGACTGCGCACCGGCGGCACCGTCTACGCGCGCGAGATGGCGGCCACGGCGCGCCGCATCAACGGACTGGTCGACGAATTCCGGCCCGACATCATTCACGCGCACTCGCCCGTGCTGAACGTGCTGCCGGCCCTGTGGGTCGGGCGACGGCGCGGCCTTCCGGTCGTGTACGAAGTGCGCGCCTTGTGGGAGGACGCGGCCGTGGACCACGGGTCGACCCGGGAGGGGAGCCTGCGCTACCGCGCCTCCCGAGCGTTCGAGACCTTCGCCCTTCGCCGGGCCGATGCGCTCACGACGATCTGCGAGGGGCTGCGCCGGGAGATCGCGGCGCGCGGCATCTCCGAGTCGCGGATCACCGTAATCCCGAACGCGGTGGACACCGGGGCGTTCCGCTGCGGCGCCGCGCCCGATGGAGCGCTCGCCGAGTCCCTCGGGCTGGCCGGCAAGACCGTGGTCGGTTTCGCCGGCTCCTTCTACGGGTACGAGGGCCTCGATCTGCTGATCGACGCGCTGGCGTTGCTCGCCCCGCGCCAACCCGAGCTGCGTGTGTTGCTCGTTGGCGGTGGCGTCCAGGAGACCGCGTTGCGCGAGCAGGCCCGCGCGCGCGGCGTCGGCGACCGCGTGGTGTTCAGCGGGCGGGTGCCGCACAAGGAGGTGCAACGGTATTACGACCTCATCGACATCCTCGCGTACCCGCGTCACCGCATGCGGCTGACCGAGATCGTCACGCCGCTGAAGCCGCTCGAGGCGATGGCCCAGGGCCGCATGCTCGTCGCCTCGGACGTCGGCGGCCATCGCGAGCTGATTCGCGACGGCGAGACCGGAGCGCTCTTTCCCGCGGGGGACGCGCGCGCGCTCGCCGATGCGATCCGGGCAGTGCTCGAGCGGCGCGAGGACTGGCCGCGTTTCCGGGAGCGCGCCCGACGATTCGTCGAAACCGAGCGAACCTGGACGCGTAGCGTTGCGCGGTACCGGGCGGTCTACGAGCCGCTCGTCGCGACGGGGCGCCTGGCGGCAACCACCTAGGCGGTCGCGGATCCAATGTGCGGCATCTACGGCATCCTGCGACTGGACGGCACGCCCGTTGCGCCCGACGCGCTCGCGCCGATGGCGCGCGTCACCGTCCATCGCGGCCCCGACGACGAGGGCGTCCACGTCGACGGGCCGTGCGCGCTCGGCATGCGCCGGCTCTCGATCATCGACCTCGCCGGCGGCCACCAGCCGCTCGCCAACGCGGAGCGCACGCTGTGGCTCGTCGCCAACGGCGAGATCTACAACTTCCGCGAGCTGCGCCGCGACCTCGAGGCGCGCGGGCACCGGTTCCAGACCGGCTCCGACTGCGAGACGATCCTTCACCTCTACGCCGAGCACGGCGACGACTTCGCCCGGCACCTGAACGGCATGTACGCCTTCGCGCTCTGGGACGCGCGGCGGCGGCGGCTCGTGATCGGTCGCGATCGCCTCGGCGTGAAGCCGCTTTACGTCCACGGCGACGGCAGGCGCCTCGTGTTCGCCAGCGAGGCGAAGGCGATCCTCTCGCTGCCCGGCTTCCGCGCCCAGCTGGCGCCGGATGCCCTGGATGCCTACATGAGCCTCGGGTACGTGCCCGCGCCGCAGTCGATCTTCAGCGGCATCGAGAAGCTCCCGCCGGCGACGCTGCTCGTCGCGGAGGCGGGCAAGGTGACCCCCCGGCGCTACTGGCGCGTCCCGGCCGCCGTCGACCGCGACACCACGGAAGCCGAGTGGACCGAGCGAGTGCGCGCCCGGCTCGACGAGGCCGTGCGCATGCAGATGGTGAGCGACGTGCCGATCGGCGGATTCCTCTCCGGGGGTATCGACTCGAGCACCGTCGTGGGCCTGATGTCGAGGCACAGCGCTCACCCGGTGCGGACGTACGCGATCGGGTTCTCGGGCGGCGCCGCCGAGAGCTTCTACAACGAGCTTCCCTACGCGCGGCAGGTCGCGCAACGCTTCGGGACCGAGCACCGCGAGATCGTCGTGAAGCCCGACGTGGTCAGCCTGCTGCCGCGGCTCGTCTGGCACATGGACGAGCCGATCGCCGACACTGCCTTCCTCACGACCTACCTCGTCTCCGAGTTCGCCCGGCGGGAGGTGACGGTGATTCTCTCCGGCGTGGGCGGCGACGAGCTGTTCGGGGGCTACCGGCGCTATCTCGGCAACCACTACCATGCCTACTTCGAGCGCCTGCCGGCCTGGCTGCGGCGGGCGCTCGTCAACGCCGGCGATCGTCTGCCGAGCGACCGCCACTCGCGCGTGCTCAACGCGCTGCGGCTCACGAAGGGTTTCCTCGCCTCGGCCGCGCTGCCGTTCGAGGATCGCTACCGTTCCTACGTCGAGGTTTTTCCCCGCGACGAGACGACGCGGCTGCTGCGGCTCAACGGGGCGGCGCGCCGCGACGCGATCGGGGAGGCCTTCCGGCAGGCGACCGGTGACGATGCGCTGAACCGCATGCTCGTCGTCGACGCCGAGACGCAGCTCCCCGACGACCTGCTGCTCCTGACCGACAAGATGAGCATGGCGGTCTCGCTCGAGTGCCGCGTGCCGCTTCTCGACCACGAGCTGGTCGAGCTCGCGGCGCGCATGCCCGAGTCGGTGAAGATCCGCGGCGGCGAGCTCAAGCACGTGATGAAGGCGGCCGTGGCCGACCTGCTCCCGCGCGAGATCCTCGATCGAAAGAAGCGCGGCTTCGGCGCGCCGATGGGCGCCTGGCTGAAGGGCGAGCTCGCCCCGGTCACGCGCGAGCTTCTTTCGCCGCGCGCGGTGGCCGCGCGCGGCCTGTTCGACCCGTCGGAGGTGAGCGCGCTGATCGCGGCGCACGAGGCGAACCGCGTCGACGGCACCGACCGGCTCCTCGCGCTGCTCAACCTCGAGGTGTGGTGCCGGATCTTCCTCGACGGTCACCCGCACGCGGACGTCGCCGCGGAGCTCAAGCGCCTCGCCAGCCGTGGACAGGCCGCGCGCGCCGCCGCATGAAGATCCTCTACGTCTGCCACCGGTTTCCCTTCCCGCCGAAGCGCGGCGGGAAAATCCGGCCGTTCAACATGATCAGGCACCTCGCCGCGTCACACGACGTGACGGTCGCCTCGCTCGCGCGCTCCGCGGCCGAAGCGAAGGAGGGCGAGGGGATCGCGCCGCATTGCGCCGATTTCCACGTGGCGACGGTGAGCGCGCCGGCGCAATGGGCGCGGATGCTCGCGACGCTGCCCACGCCGATCACCGCGTCGGCGAGCTACTTCCACTCCGGCGCCCTCGCCGCCACGATCCGCGGGCTGCTGCGCGAGCGGCGGTTCGACCTCGTTTTCGTGCACTGCTCCTCGGTGGCGCACTACGTCTCCGCCGTGCGCGACGTGCCCAGGATCCTCGACTTCGGCGACATGGACTCGCAGAAGTGGCTCGAGTACGCGCGCTACAAGCCGTTCCCCTTGAGCCTCGGCTACCGCTGGGAGGGCGTGAAGCTGCTGGCCGAGGAGAAGCGGCTCGCGCGGTGTTTCGACTTCTGCACCGCCACCACGCGCGCCGAGTGGGAGACGCTGACGGGCTACGGCGTCGACACGCCGAGCGACTGGTTCCCGAACGGTGTGGACAGCCAGTACTTCGCGCCCATGGAGGAGCCGTACGAACCCGACACGATCGCGTTCGTCGGGCGCATGGACTACTACCCGAACCAGGAGTGCATGTTCGATTTCTGCGCGCGCACGCTGCCGTTGCTGCGCGAGAAGCGCCCGGAGATCAAGCTCGAGATCGTCGGCGCCGATCCGTCACCCGCGGTGCGGAAGCTCGGTGAGCTCCCCGGCGTGACGGTGACCGGATCGGTCCCGGACGTGCGCCCGTACCTGCGACGCTCCGCGCTGACGGTGGCACCGCTCAACATCGCGCGCGGGACCCAGAACAAGATCCTCGAGGCCATGGCCGCGGGTGTGCCGGTCGTCACGAGCCGCGTTGCGGCGGGCGGTGTGGATGCCGTCGGCGGGGAACACTTCCTGGTGGCCTCGACCCCGGACGAGTATCGTGACGCGATTCTTCGCATTCTCGAAGACCCCGCCGAGCGCCGGCGACTGGCGCAGGCGGGCCGTGCGCGGATGCGCTCGCATCACGCGTGGGCGAGCTCGATGAAGCGGCTGGACGGGATCATCGAGCGCTGCCTCTCGGCGAGCGGTCGGCCGCAACAAGGCTGGCGTGGATCGTCGCCCAGCGGCACGCCGTCCGCGGGTTGATCGCCGATGCTCAAGAAAGTGGCGCTTCGTCTGATCTCGTCCGGGTGGAGGGTTCCGCAGCAGGAGCGGCTGGAGCGCTTTCAGGAGCTCGAGATGCTCAAGCGGCTGCTCGACTCGCTGGAGATCAACTGCGTTCTCGATGTAGGAGCAAACCGTGGCCAGTACGCGCTGGAATTGAGAGGTATCGGTTTCTCCGGAAGGATCGTCTCGTTCGAGCCGGTCCGGAGCGAGTTCGCCCTGCTGGACGGATCGTTCAGGAACGACCCGAACTGGAAGGGCTATCAGGTCGCGCTCGGCAGTGCCGACGGGCCTGCAAGCATCAAAGTCCCGCGGCTGACCGTGCTGAGCTCGTTGCTCGCTCCCATCAGGGACGATCCCGAGGCCCGGCTCGAAGCGGTCGAGATGCGTCCGCTGGACAGCGTGTTCCGGTCCGCGATCGAGGCGGTGCCCGAACCCAGGGTCCTTCTCAAGATGGACACCCAGGGCTACGACCTGGAGGTGTTCAAGGGTGCAGAGGGTTGCCTCGATTCGATCTGCGCCCTGCAATCCGAGATCTCCATCCGGCCGTTGTACAAGGGGATGCCCCACTATCTCGACGCGCTCAAGGTCTACGAGGAGGTAGGTTTCGAGCTGCACGACCTGACGGTCGTCGCGCGTGCCGGCAATGGGTGCCTCCAGGAGTTGAACTGCTTCATGGTCCGTTCATCACGTCCTCTCGGGAAATGACTTCGACCGATACTCCAACCGCACGCGATTCGCGGAGTGAAGCGTCCGCGTGGCCGGTGATGGTGCTCGCCCACAACGAAGAGCGGCACATCGTCGCCTGCCTGGACAGCATCTTCGATGCCGAGCCGGGCAGGGCGTTCGACGTCTTCGTCATGGCGAACGGCTGCTCGGATCGCACCGAGGAGATCGTCCGCGACTACGGCAAACACCGCCCCGGCGTGCATCTCGTGTCGATCGCGCTCGGCGACAAGTGCAACGCCTGGAACGTCTTCATCCACGAGACCGTGCCGTCGCGCGTTCCGGGGCGCGACGTCTACTTCTTCATGGACGGCGATGCCCGGGCCGTGCCGGGCTCGTTCGGCGTCATGGCAAACGCGCTTGCGGCCGACCCGCGCGCGCATTCCGCCTCGGCCGTTCCGATGAGCGGCCGCAGCGCGGTGCGCGATCGGCGGGCCTTGCTGGAGGAGCGCGTCCTGGTCGCGAACCTCTACTCGCTGCGCGGCGAATTCGTCGCGCGCCTGCACGCGGAGGGCGTGCGCATCCCGCTCAAGCTCGAAGGCGACGATGGCCTCATCGGGGCGCTGGTCAAGTGGGATCTCGACCCGAAGCACAACGGCTTCGACGACACCCGCATCGTGCCTTGTGCCGACGCGGGCTTCGTCTTCGAATCGATGTCCCCATGGCGCCGATCGGATTGGCGGGTGTTCTGGAAACGCGCAGTCCGCTACGGTCGTCGCAGGTTCGAGTTCCAGCTGCTCGGCCGCAGCCTGAAGGCTCGGGGGCTCGCGGGTCTGCCACGAGAGATCACCGAGCTGTACGAGGACTCGAACACCCTTTCCCTGCGCTGGAACGGCTTGTCGACGCTGTCGGACTGGTTCGCCCTGCGGGCGATGCGCCGGAATCGCGGAGCGCAAACGACCCGTCCTCTGGACGTGCGATAGGAGTGTCCGGTGAGGAATGAGACGATTTCCAAGTTGACCTCCATCGTCGCGGGAACGCGCAACCCGATCCCTCTGCTGCTCGACTACGCCGGCGTGAAGCGGCGTCCATACCGCGTGGTAACCAGGAGCGGCGTCGTTCTGGAGCTTCGCCCCGGCCTTGGAGACCGATTCGGCTTCTATGAGGTCGCGATCCGGGAGGACTACTTCGAGTCCGGTCAGTCCATCGGGCCGGGAGATACGGTGATCGACGTGGGGGCGAACGTCGGGTGCTTTGCGCTGCTCGCCGCGAAGCGCGTCGGACCGACCGGCCGCGTGATCGCGATCGAGCCCGAGGCACGCACGTTCGAGCAGCTCAGGCGAAACATCGCGTTGAATGACGCCGATAACGTCGTCGCGCTGCGTCTGGCGATAGGCGCGCAGCGCGGTTCCATCGACCTGTACACGAGCGCCGAGAGCGCCCTGTTCAGTTCCATCTACACCCAAGTCAACCGCAGCGATGTGGCTGACGGGACCCAGAAGGTGCCGATGATCACGCTCGCGGACCTGATGAGCGAGCACGCGATCCCGCGCTGCGACTACCTGAAGCTTGATTGCGAAGGGGCGGAGCACGACATCATCGCGTCGCTGACGGCGGAGGCCGCAGCCTGCATAAGCCAGATCACCCTGGAGCTTCACAAGGTGGACGGGCGGGACCCGGTCATGATCGCGCGGAAGCTGCACGAGCTCGGGTACGACCGGATCGGTGAACGCGGCCTGCCGTACTACCGGCGGCAGCTGCATCGGGCGGCGGCCTGATGAAGCAGCGCGAAGCGGGCTGCCCGGGTAGTGCCATGACGCTGGCGTGGTGCCGATGAACATCAGCATCTTCGGCCTGGGGTACGTCGGCGCGGTGTCGCTCGCGTGCCTCGCGCGCGACGGCCATCGCGTGGTCGGTGTCGACGTCGATCAGGCGAAGCTCGACTTGATCAGCGCGGGCAAGACGCCGGTGGTCGAGGAGGGGATGATCGAGCTGATGGCGCAGGTTGCCGCGAGCGGCCGGGTCGAGGTCACCCGCGACACGAACGAAGCGGTCGCGAAGACCGAGCTCTCGCTCGTCTGCGTCGGCACGCCCTCCGCCCCCAACGGCAGCCAGGACCAGTCGGCCATGCTGCGGCTGGCGAAGGATCTCGGCGCCGCCCTGCGCGGCAAGCGCACCCCGCACGTGATCGTCTTCCGATCGACGCTGGTGCCCGGCACGGTGGAAGAAGTCCTGCGCCCGATCGTCGAGCGCGAGTCCGGAGGGAAGGACGGCGTCGACTTCCACGTCTGCTTCCAGCCGGAGTTCCTGCGCGAGGGCTCGTCGGTCCGCGACTACGACAAGCCGCCGTTCACCATCGTGGGCGCCTCGGCAGAGGCGCCGGTGGAAACCCTGAAGCGGCTGTTCGGCCACCTGCCCTGCCCGTACCACGCCACCTCGATCCGCGCGGCCGAGATGCTGAAGTACGCCTGCAACAACTTCCACGCGCTCAAGATCACCTTCGCGAACGAGACGGCGCGTCTCTGCGAGACGCTCGGCGTCGACCCGTTCGAGGTGATGGACCTCGTGTGCCGCGACACGCAGCTCAACATCTCGACGGCGTATCTGAAGCCGGGGTTCGCGTTCGGCGGCTCGTGCCTGCCCAAGGACCTTCGCGCGACGACCTACTTCGCGAAGACGCGGGATGTCGAGGTGCCGATGCTCGGCAACATCCTGCAGTCCAACCGGCAGCACATCGACCACGCAATCGCCAAGGTGCTCGCCAGCGGCAGGCGCCGCGTGGGCATGATCGGGCTCGCGTTCAAGACCGGTACCGACGACCTGCGGGAAAGCCCGCTGGTGCTCGTGGCCGAGCAGCTGATCGGCAAGGGGTTGAGCCTCCTCGTCTACGATCCCGAGGTGCACCTCTCGAGCCTGCTCGGCGCCAACCGCCGTTTCATCGAGACTCATGTGCCCCACATCGGAGCGCTCATGCGGCGCGACCTTGCGAGCGTGGTTGCGGAGTCGGATCTCCTGGTGGTGGGTCTCAGCGATGCCGGTACCCTGGCCGGACTGATCGAGCACGTGCGGCCCGACCAGATCGTGCTCGACCTCGTGAACATGCCCGGCCGCGAAAATCTGCGCGGCCGCTACGTCGGGCTGTGCTGGTGATCGAGCCGAAGTCGTGCAGCCACGCATGAGAGCGATCGCCATCGTCGGGCCGCTGCCGCCGCCCTCCGGCGGGATGGCGAATCAGACGCGTCAGATCGCGCGGCTGCTTCAGGAAGCGGGGCTGAGGGTCGAGCTCATTCAGGCCAATCGCGCGTACTGGCCCGGGTGGATCGCAAAGGTGCAGGGCGTCCGCGCGCTGTTCCGCCTCATTCCATATCTATTCGCGCTTTGGCGTTGCGCCGGACGGGTCGATCTCTACCACGTGATGGCGAACTCCGGCTGGGCGTGGCACCTCTTTGCTGCGCCGGCGGTCTGGATCGCGCGCCTGCGCAGGAAGCCGGTGGTTGTCAATTACCGCGGCGGAGCGGCGGAGCATTTCCTCGCCGCACAGGCATTCTGCGTCAGGCCAACCCTGAAGGCCGCGAGCGCAGTCATGGTTCCGTCGAGGTTTCTGAAGGAGGTGTTCGAGCGCTACGCAGTGCCAGCCCGCATCGTGCCCAACGCAGTGGATCTGACGCGATTCCGGCCGGCGCCGCGGTTGCCCGAGACCGCTCATCTGGTGGTGGCCAGGAATCTGGAAGCGATCTACGACATCGCGACCGCGTTGCGTGCGTTCGCCCATGTGAGAAAGGCGCTTCCGCAGGCGCGCCTGACGATCGCGGGCTCCGGACCTTTGCGGAACGAGCTGGAGACATTGAGCGCTTCGCTCGGCATCGCCAGCGCGGTGCATTTCACGGGTCAGCTCGACCATGCGGAAATGGCGGCGTTGTATGGCAAGGCGAGCGTCCTCGTAAACCCGGCACGGGTCGACAACACGCCTAATTCGCTGCTCGAGGCGATGGCGAGCGGCGTTCCGATCGTGAGCACCCGGGTCGGCGGCGTGCCGTTCCTGGTGGAGGATGGCGTATCGGCGGTCCTGGTGCCGCCGGCGGATGCCGGGGCACTCTCCGATGCGGTGCTCCGTGTGCTCGGCGACCGCCCCCTGGCGGAACGGCTCCGCGCGGCGGGGCTCGAGGCGGCGGAGGGATTTTCCTGGGATCGCGTGGCCCCGATCCTGTTTGCGGTGTACGACGAGGTACTTGTGCGGGGCCGCGCCCAGCCGACCACTGCCCGGGTCGGGTCCAGCGCCGATCGCTCTTGAGGGCAGCAGGCGTGCCGGGCTTGTACACGCGAATGGTCGCCGGCGCGCTCTTTCCGCTTCACGAAAAGCTCAAGGGCCACGACACGGTCGCGCGCCTTCATGCGCTCGAGCAGAGCCAGTGGTCGACGCGCGAGGCACTCGAGCGACAGCGCGTGTCACGGTTGCGGGCTTTTCTCGCCCACGCCGCGGATCGCGTCCCCTATTACCGCACGCTGTTCATGGAAGCAGCGGTCAAACCCGAGGAGATTCACGACGTCGCAGACCTGAAGCGACTGCCGTTGCTCACCAAGCCCCTGATCCGCGCGAACGTGGACGCGCTGAAGGCGGGCGGCGCCGGCCCCCTCAAGCGCTACAACACCGGCGGTTCGACCGGAGAGCCGCTCGTCTTCTACATGGGGCGTGACCGCGTGAGCCACGACGTCGCCGCGAAATGGCGGGCGACGCGCTGGTGGGGAGTCGACATCGGCGATCCGGAAGTCGTCCTGTGGGGATCGCCGATCGAGCTCGGCGCCCAGGACCGGCTGCGCGCCTTGCGCGACCGCGTCCTGCGCACCACGCTGCTTCCTGCCTTCGAGATGTCGGCCGGGAATCTCGACCGCTTCGTCGCGCGGATCGAGGCGATTCGCCCGCGCATGCTGTTCGGGTATCCCTCGGCACTGGCTCTCCTCGCGCGCCATGCGCAGGCGCACGGCACGCGACTGGACGGGCTCGGGATCGAGGTGGCATTCGTGACGGGCGAGCGCCTGTATGACGACCAGCGCGCCCTGATCGCCAAAGGCTTCGGCTGCCGCGTCGCCAGTGGCTACGGGGGGCGCGACGCGGGTTTCATCGCGCACGAATGCGCGGAAGGCGAGATGCACATCAGCGCCGAGGACATCATCGTCGAGACGGTGGATCCGGCGTCGGGCGCGCCCGTGCCGGCCGGACGGCCGGGTGAGGTGGTCGTCACTCACATGGCGACCGCGGAGTTCCCTTTCATCCGCTACCGCACCGGCGACGTCGCGGTGCTCGACGATCGCTCGTGCCGCTGCGGCCGTGAACTCCCGCTGATCAGGGAGGTTCAGGGCAGAAGCACGGACTTCATCGTCGCCCCGGACGGCACCGTGATGCATGGACTCGCCCTGATCTACGTCCTCCGCGACCTCCCGGAGATTGCATCCTTCAAGATCATCCAGGAATCGCGCGAACGGATTCGGGTGCAGGTCGTTCCCGTAGGGCGGCTCACGCCGCCGCTCGAGAAGCGGATCCGCGATGGGTTCCGGGCACGCCTGGGCGATGCGGTCGACATCGCGATCGACGCGCTGCCAGAAATCCCGCGCGAGGCGTCGGGCAAGCACCGCTACGTAGTAAGCCTGGTGCCCCAGGACTAGAAGCGCGGCGTCCCGTTCATGCGCGACATCGTCCTAACCGCGTTCATTTTCGGTGCCATCCCGTTCATCCTGGCCAAGCCCTGGGTCGGCATGCTGATGTGGAACTGGATTGCGCTGATGAACCCGCACCGGCTCACTTGGGGATTCGCTTACAACATGCCGTTCGCCCAAGCGGTCGGTCTCGCGACGTTGTTGGGCGTCGTCCTGTCGCGCGAGCCGAAGCGCTTTCCGGTCAACGCGGTCACGGTGACGCTGCTCCTGTTCGTCGCCTGGACGTGCGTGACGACGTTGTTCGCGCTCAATCTGAACGAGGCCATTCCGCAGCTCCAGAAGGTCCTGAAAATCCAGGGCGGTGTGCTCCTGGGGATTCTCGTCCTCCAGTCACGCGAACGCATTCAAGCCCTGGTTTGGGTCATGGTGCTCTCGATCGGCTTCTATGGCGTGAAGGGCGGGATCTTCACCCTGACGACCGGCGGCGGACAGCAGGTTCTCGGTCCGACCGGAAGCTTCATCGAGGGAAACACCGAGATCGGCCTCGCGCTGGTGATGTTCCTGCCGCTGATGCGATATCTGCAGCTCACGACCGAGCGGAAATGGATGCGCTGGGGGTTGGTCGGCGCGATGCTGCTCACGGGGGCGGCGGCGCTCGGCACCCAGTCGCGGGGCGCATTCCTCGCGACCGGAGCGATGGTTGGATTTCTCTGGTTGAAGAGCGACAGGAAGCTCGTCCCGGGAATCGTCATCCTGATCGCCGCCGCTCTGACGCTCGCGTTCATGCCCGAGACCTGGTGGGCCAAGATGCGCACGACGCTCGAATACGAGCAGGATGCTTCAGCGATGGGTCGCATCAGCGCCTGGAAGTTCGCGTGGAGCCTCGCGCTGCATCGTCCTCTCGTCGGTGGCGGGTTCGAGACTTTCACGCCGGATCTGTTCCAGATCTATGCTCCAACTCCGGACCTGGTTCAGGACGCGCACAGCATCTACTTCGAGGTCCTGGGAGAGCACGGGTTCGTCGGGCTTGCGTTGTTCCTGGCGTTGGCCGTGGCGACCTGGCGAGCCGCTTCACGCCTGATCCGGCTTGCTCAGGATCCCGCGCATGTCTGGGCGAGACACCTTGGTACGAGCGCGCAGGTCAGCCTGATCGGGTATTGGACGGGCGGCGCATTTCTCGGCCTTGCCTATTACGACGCGTACTACCTGGTTGCGTCGGTGCTGGTGCTGGCGCTGACCGTCGTCGAGCGCGAGACGCGGGTCAAGAGCGAGGGTTCCAAGGGCACGGTCGGAACCCCCGCCCCGCGGAGCGCCGAGCAGGATCGGGCACCATGCTGATCCGGGGATCACGGCACATCGCCGCTCTCGTGAGGCGGTCGATCGACGGGCGACGGCGGGGACGCCTCTATTGCGCGTCCAACGGCACCGAGATCACCCGCCATCTGCACGAAGCCGCACAGTGGCTCGTCCGCGCCCAGGATTCGGGCGCGAACCATGGCGTCGCCTACGGCGCGGATTTCGGCGGCCCGTTCCTCGAAAGCTATCCCGAGACCACGGGGTACATCATCCCGGTCTTTCTCGAGCTGGCGCGGCACCACGGCAACGCCGGCTGGCGCGGGCGCGCCATCCGCGCAGGCGAGTGGGAGTCGGACGTGCAGATGCCCGAAGGCGCGGTGATGGGGGGCATCCTCAATACCAGTCCGACGCCCGCGGTGTTCAACACCGGCATGGTGCTGCTTGGCTGGTCCGCGCTGGTTCGTGAGGCCGGGGACGACCCGGCGTCCGGTCGATTCCGCGACTCCGCGCACCGGGCCTGCGACTGGCTGGTGCGGTTTCAGGACCCGGATGGATGCTGGCGGCGGGGTAACTCACGATACGCGAACGCCGCCACGACGACCTACAACGTGAAGGCAGCCTGGGGTTTGTGCGAAGCCGGCTATGCGGTCGACCACGAGGCTGCGATCGAAGGCGCAGTCCGGAATGCCGAATACTGTCTGACCCAGCAGCGCGCGAACGGCTGGTTTGCCAATAACTGTCTCGACGACGCGAACAATCCGCTGCTGCACACGATCGCGTACGTGATGCAGGGTCTCACGGGGATCGGACGGTTGACGGGACGTCGGGATTTCATCGACGCCGGAGCGAAAACCGCGAACGCGCTCATCGGAGGGATGGACGATTCGGGGTTCATGCCGGGGCGGTTCCGCGCCGATTTCCAGCCGGGCGCGCGCTGGGCCTGTCTCACGGGAAGCGCCCAGACTGGCATCGTCTGGGGGCACTTGTACCGGGAAACCGCCGATGCGCGGTATCTTGAAGCGTTACAGCGGGTCAATCGCTACCTGATGCGCCATCACGACGTCGACAATCCCGACCCGGTCCTGCGCGGCGGCGTGCCGGGCGCCTGGCCGGTCACGGGACCCTACGGGCGGCTCAGGATTCTGAACTGGGCGACCAGCTTCTTCGCCGAATCGTTGCTGATGGAGCTCTCGCTTACCCGACCCGGTGGTACCGCGCCGTGAAAATTCCGCGCGCGCTGTCGCCGCTGAAAGAGTTCGTCAAGCAAGGACGCCACTCCCTCCGCAATTGGTACGTACGGAGGTTTCTCGCGTTCACCCCGGCCGACTTCCTGCAGGCGCTCCGCAGTCTCGGCATCAGGCCCGGCGATCTGATCTGCGTGCACAGTTCGTTCGACCGCTTCCTCGGATTCACGGGCAATGTCGGCGACGCACTGAAGATCCTGCAGGAAGCCGTGGGCGAGGAGGGCGGGCTGATGATGCCGACCCAGCCCTTCGGCGGAAGCGCGATCGACTACGTCCGCGCCCATCCCGTCACCAACATCGCTCGTACCCTGTCCCAGGTGGGCATGATCACGGAGCTCCTGCGGCGTACCAAGGGTGCGGTTCGCAGCATCCACCCGACGCACCCGGTGGCGCTATGGGGCAAGCGGGGAACGCCGCTGGCGGACCGGGATTACGAGGCGACCACGCCCTGCGGAAAGGGCACCGCCTACGCGAGACTCCTCGATCAGTCCGGCAAGATACTCCTGCTCGGCACCGGCGCGCAGCCCATCACGTTCTATCACTTCGTCGAGGAGTTGATCGAGCCGCTGATGCCCTTTTCGCCGTTCACCGACGAAGTGTTCGAGTTGACCAGCATCGACGCGGCCGGCCGGTCGTACGCGACCCGGACGCGGTTGCTGGACCCTGGCTGGTCCGCGAGGCGCAAGATGTACCTGATGGTGCCCGAGCTGAAGAAGCAGGGCTTCTGGCGGGAAGCGCGAATCGGACGGCTGGAACTGATCTTGCTCGATGCCGCAGACATCGTGAAGGCCTGCGTTGCCATGGCTCGCCGCGGCGAGTTCTGCTACGAGGGTGCCCCCGGGACGGTGGCGAACGGACTTGCTCGGCCATCGAGAACGCAGACCTCCGCCTCGGGGTGACGGGTTCGCTGGCGCTCCCCTTCATCATCGACCGAGGCGCGAGAAAAGATCACCCATGCAGAAACTGATTGATTGCTTCGTCCAGGTATTCGCGATCGACGCGGACCAGGTCGTGCCGGGCCTCGCCTACCAATCCATCCCCCAGTGGGATTCGGTGGCCCACATGGCGCTCGTGGCCGAGATCGAGGGGCAGTTCAACGTCACGCTGGATACCGACGACATCATCGGGATGAGCGACGTCGCGAAAGCCGTCGAGATCCTCAGAAAACACGGCGCGGAACTCTGAGATGCTGCTGCGAGACAAGGTCGCGATCGTCACCGGTGCCAGCCGCGGCATCGGCCGGGCAATTGCCGAGCTGTTCGCGGCAGAGGGCGCGGCCGTCGTGCTGACGGCCAGGTCGGAAGCGCTCGAGGCCGTGGCGAGCGGCATTCGGGAGAGGGGGGGCGCCGCCGTGACCGTGCGCGGCGACATTGCCGACGAGAAGACCGTCAAGGAGTGCATCAAGGTCTGCCGCGGAACCTATTCCCGGCTCGACATCCTCGTGAACAATGCGGCCGTCATGCCCCAGGCGGTGATCGGCATGATCGGCCTTCCCGATGCGCGCGCCCTGTTCGAAACGAACGTGATCGCGGCCATCAACCTGACCCAGTTCGCCGCCCGGATGATGAAGCCGGGCTCTTCCGTGATCAACGTATCATCGATCGCCCGCGAGGGCCAGGTCGGAGCTTCCGTCTATTCCGCCACCAAGGGTGCACTGGCCAGCTTCACGTTCGCCGCAGCGAAGGAGCTCGCCCCGCGCGGGGTTCGCGTCAACGCCCTGGCGCCCGGGTTCATCGACACGGAGCTGGTCGGGGCGCTGACCGCGGATCAGGCGGCAAGAACGCTCTCCATGATTCCGATGGGACGCAAGGGAACCGTCGCGGACGTTGCGAACGTCGCACTGTTCCTGGCCTCGGACCTGTCTTCCTATGTCACCGGTCAAGTCCTCGGCGTGGATGGTGGAATGTTGTCATGATGGATCTGCTGGCGCAGCACGATTCCGGGCGAGCGGCGCTGGTCGACACGCGGGACTCGTCGGAGCTGTCCTACGGGGAGCTGGCCGAGCGCGTGACAGAAGCTGCGGGCCTTCTGCGACGGCACCTGGAGAGAGGCCTCGTATTTCTCGCCACCACGACGACGCCGGAATCCGTGATCCTGTACCTCGCGTGCCTCGAGGCCGGCTCTCCCGTGTGCCTGCTCGACCCCGCGGCCCCCACGGATCGTCTCATCGGATCCTTCGCGCCGGACGCCTTGCTTCTGCCTGCTCCCGCGGAATCGCCAGCCGGCTTCTCCCCTGCGGCCGACCCATTTCCGGGCAAGTACCGGATGTTCACGAGCGATACTCGCCAGCCGCGCACGTTCCATCCCGATCTGGCATTGCTCTTGACCACTTCCGGTTCCACCGGAAGTCCCAAGCTGGTCCGGCTGACGCGTCGCAACCTGCTCTCGAATGCCGCGTCGATCGCGGAGTACCTCGGCATCACGCCCGACGACCGCGACGTCCTGAGCCTGCCGATGCATTACTCGTACGGGATGTCGCTGATCAATTCCAACCTGCTGGCCGGTGCCTCCGTCGCGCTGACCGCGTGGTCGTTTCTCGAAGCCCCCTTCTGGCCGGCCTTCACGGCCACGAAATGCACTTCGTTCGCCGGCGTGCCTTATGTCTACGAAACCCTGGCCCGCCTGCGCTTCGAGCCATCGCGTTACCCGACCCTGCGCACGATGACCCAGGCCGGCGGGGCACTGCGTCCCGATCTCACGCGGCTCTTCCGCGAGAAAGCCGCCGCTGCCGGCAAGCGCCTGTTCGTCATGTACGGCCAGACGGAGGCCAGTCCCCGGATCTCCTATGTGCCGTGGGAGCGCCTCGGGGAGAAGATCGGTTCCATCGGGATCGCCATTCCGGGCGGCAGGCTCGATCTGGAGCCCGTTGAAGGCATGTCCGCCCAGGAGCTGATCTACTCCGGTCCGAACGTGATGATGGGCTATGCCTCTGCGGCCGAAGATCTGGCGCGAGGCGACACGCAGCAGGGCAAACTGCGGACCGGCGACCTCGCCGAACGCGATTCGGAAGGGTTCTACTACCTGCGCGGTCGCCTGCAGCGCTTCGCGAAGCTCTTCGGCAAGCGCATCAGCCTGGAGGACGTCGAGCTCGATCTGGAGCGTACGCACGCGGTGTCCGTCGTGGTGGTCGAACGCGGTCAGGGCCTGCATATCTTCGTCGCCGGCCACGCCCAAGTCGAGCCCGCGGCCATCGCCCTCGGCCTGGCACGCCAGCTGAACGTTCCGCCCGGGTCGATCGGAATCGAGTCGCTCGCCGCGCTGCCCCTCACGTCGACGGGGAAGAAGGATTACAAGGCGCTCGCATGACGATCGACGCGATTCTCGCCACGCCCCCGTACGAGTTCGATCAGTCCAGAAAGCGGGCCTTCCTTACGGAACGCACGCGAGCCCTCTCGGCATCCCACTACGAGCGCTGCGAGCTCTACCGGAACATCGTGAACCGGATGTTCGGAGGTCCCGACGCGCTCGATTTCGAGCGGCTCGAAGACGCTCCGTTTCTTCCCGTTTCGCTCTTCAAGACCCGCGAACTGCGCAGCGTTCCGCGCGAGCGGGTGGTCAAGACCCTGACGTCGAGCGGCACGACAGGGCAGGCGGTCAGCCGGATCTTCCTCGACCCGGATACGGCGCAGCTGCAGACCCGAACCCTGGTGAAGATCATGCAGCACTTCCTGGGCGTCGACCGTCGCCCGATGATCTTCCTGGATCACGCGGCCGTGGTGCGGGACCGGCAGTCCTTTTCGGCCCGGGGCGCGGGAATCCTGGGGTTGCTGCCTTTCGGGCGCCGGCCGTTCTATGCGCTGCGGGAGGACATGTCGCTCGACATGGAGGGCGTGGCCGCTTACATCGCCGGAAACGAAGGTGCACCGCCGGTTCTGTTCGGCTTCACGTTCATGGTCTGGGAATACTTCGTCAACGCCCTGGAAGCCGCGGGCCGGACGTTGCCGCTCGCCGGGTCGATCCTGCTGCATTCCGGGGGCTGGAAGAAGCTGGAGGCGCTGCGGATCTCGCCGGAGGAGTTCCGCGACCGCGTCAGGGGGGTGACGGGCATCGAGCGGGTCGTGAACTACTACGGGATGGTCGAGCAGGTGGGGAGCGTCTACATGGAGAACTCTCTTCACTTCCTCCACGCGCCGCTCTATTCGGACGTGATCATTCGGGATCCGCACACGCTGCAACCGTTGCCGCAGGGGCGGGCCGGAATCATTCAGGTGGTCAGTGCCCTGCCGGAGAGTTATCCGGGTCATTCGCTGCTGACCGAGGATCTCGGGGTTGTCGAGGGGTGCGACAACCCCGAGACGGGCATGGGGGGGCAGTATTTCCGGATCCTCGGCCGGCTGCCGCGAGCCGAGCTGCGCGGATGCAGCGACACTTTCACCAGGGCGGCAGCGTGACCATCGAGTTGCTCGCTCCTGCGGGGGATTCCGTCGCGGTGGGTGAGCTGCTGAAGCTCCCGGAGGTCGAGGGTGAGCCGTTCGCCGCTGCGAGACGGGCGACCCTCGCGCGGCTCTCGAACCTGGTTCTGCGCGATCCCGTGCTCCGGGCCGACGCCGCCAGCGTGGCGCTCGCCTACTGGCTTCGGCGCGCAAACATCGACCGGCTCACCGAAGGCTACGAACGGCGCCTGGCGCTCGATCCGGAGATCGTGTTCGTGCCCGTCGGTCGCGTGTTTCACGTGGCGCCGGGGAACGTCGACACCGTTTTCGTCTATTCCTGGGCCATCGCTTGGCTTTGCGGCAATCAGAGCATCGTGCGAGTGGCGGGACGGCGGAGCGACGTGCTGCGCGCCCTCCTGGGGCTCGTCGACCGGACCATGCGCGACGATCCGGAGCTCGCCGCGGGCAACCGGTTTATCACCTACGAGCATTCGGACGAAGTGAGCGCCGCGCTATCGCGCTGGTCGAACCACCGAGTGCTCTGGGGCGGCGATGAAACCGTCACGCACCTGCGCGCCATGCCGCTCAGCCCGCATTCGAGCGAGCGCGCTTTCGGCAGCAAGTACTCGTGGAGCGTGGTGAAGGCCGCGAGCTACCTCGGGGCAACGGGGGAGACCGTTACAAAGCTGGCTGCCGGATTCTTCAACGACATCTTCTGGTTCGACCAGATGGCATGCTCGTCCCCCCATATGCTGGTCTGGATCGGGAGCGCGGCGGATACGAGCAAGGCGATCGATCGCTTCCACACCGCCCTGGCGGGCGAGGTCGCGCGCCGCGGCTACCGGGGCGCGGACTCGAGCGCGATGAACCGTTTGAACTTCGCCTTCGACCTCGCGTGCGAGGCCGATCTCACCGCCGATCTGTCACAGCAGGAGTTCCTGGGGATCCGGCTCGCGGATGCGGAAGCGCCCCGTCAGGAAATCTGCGGCGGTGGGTTGTTCACGCACGTGCGCGCCGAGTCGCTGACAGCCGCCGCGGCCCTTGCCAGGGAAAATGGCCAGACCGTGACGCAGTTCGGCTTCGCTCGCGAGGAGCTGGTGGCCTTCGCCAAGCTTGCCGGGGCGCGCGGAATCGACAGGCTGGTCCCGGTAGGCGAAGCGCTTGCTTTCGACGTGAACTGGGACGGGTTCGATCTGATCGGGGATTTCCTTCGCCGCGTCACCGTTCGACCTCAGGCGTAATACCGGACGACCCAATCGGCGGTGAAGCAGGGATGCCGCACGCCCTCGCATTCGGCCGTCACCCGCCAGGTCACCTGCACGAACCCGGCGCCGTCGACGCATTCCCGCATTCGCACGCGGCCCCTCAGTCGCGAGCCGGCCGGCACGGGCGCGATGAACCGCACGGTGGTCAGGCCCGCCGAGATGATCGATCTTGCGCCTTGTACGTCGACGACCGCGTTGAGGAAGCGGCTGAGAAACGCCAGCGCCAGAAAGCCGTGCGCCACGGTCGTACCCCCGGGCGAGTCGCGCCGCGCTCGATCCTGATCGACGTGGATCCACTGCCGGTCTTCGGTCAGGTCGGCAAAGCGGTCGATGCGGTCCTGATCGAGGGTGACGAAGTCGCTCACCCCGATTTCCGCGTTCAAGTGTTCCTTTAGGGATCCGATGGCGACTGCGAGCATTCCGTGTCTCCACGTGCCGGATACGCACTAGACGAATGAATATGTACTAGCCTGGCAGCGCGCCACAAGAAACCTGAACGTTACCTTCGTGCCAAGATCCACGTAACGATTGGCCATTCCGGATCGTTCTTCGTGGCAATGCGATGTAGAGGATGCCAGTCGGCATGAGGTATTCCGTCGTACCGAAGCCCATCACGAATCAGTAGCCATGCCTCGAAATTCCCCCAGCCCCCACAATCCAGTATTCGTGAAAAGTTCCGTCCCAGGAATTTCAGAGCCTCGGGCGTGAAGCGCCAATAATCACTCGGCGCACCGTGGATCGGGTTGATGAAGCAAGTGGTGTGTAGGGCAATTCCTCCTGGGCGGAGCACTCTCCAACTTTCATTAACTGCCTGCTGTGGATCACCTTGAACGTGTTCCAGAACCTGATCCGAAAGTACGAAGTCAAAAGATTCATCAGGGAACCGAAGCGACAGGAAGTTCTGATCAGGGTAATTTGCCTCCACCAGGGATCTGGGTCTGATGTTCAAGACCTCGCAAAGCTTCTGAGAATGACTAATGGAGAGCACATCTCCTTCTTTGGTGTCGAGCGTTTCTCCAATGCGCTTCAGGTGGTGATACATAAAGTATCTGGTTATATGGGGACCGCGAGACAGTCCCCTCATTGATAACCTCCACGCTTTGGCTCGCATCTTGCCGAGTAGTTTCCTCATGATTCGCTCCCCTGATCTGCGACCAGTATATGCGTGGGCATCTGACCTGACCCGGACGTTGGTAGCTCACTTGGTGCGCCCGCGTCTTGGCCATACTTCTTATTCGCATTGCGGCTCCGCACGGAAACACGGCCACTAGGCGGTGACGTTCGCACCAGACGTGAACGCCGTGGGGCGGCTGATCGGTGGAGGCGTGCGCGGAAGATCCGCGGAGGGGGTTGCTCAAATCGATGGATGCCGATGGCGGCAAGCGCCACGCACCCCTGACCAAGAATGCCCGCGCGGGTGGACAGCCGTTAAGCTGGTAGCCTCGGTGGCCGCGCTTTTTGGAGGTTGTGACGGCCCGCGTAAGGTCGTCGACCGGTGAGTCAATAAGGTGCGCACGCAGGGTGAGCCGTGGGTTCCTAGACGCCCCTGCTCCTGGGCCATCCTAGCGGCGCAGCTTCTGGTCGTTTCCTGACCGCTGCCGCGCACAATGACACATCGTGCAGGGCGGCGAAAGCGGCACCTTTCGGGTTATGCTATTGTCATGGAACTTCCAACCCGCTGGTATGGACTCCGATGCAACGCCTCCGTCGCAGGTTTCTGAAGCAGCTTGCGGGTGGTATCTCGCTCGTGATCGGTGGAACGCAACTCGCCGGGTGTTTAGGTGAGGGGGACAGCTCCGCCACGTCGGTATCTCAACAGGCCGCTGGTCCCGAGGCGGCAACGCCGGGCGAAGCATCCGTCATGCCGTCGCCGAGCGCTCCGCCAGATTCGATGCTGCCGACTCAGACGGCACAGAACAGCGCGCCTGTCTGGCAGCCTTCCCCCACGATCGAGTTCATTGAGGGTGTACCGGCCATAGTGTCCGTCCGGCAGTTTGTTCAGGATCCCGATCAGGATCCTCTGATCATTCAGCTCAAGTCGGGAACGCTACTGCCCGGGATAACCTGGAACCCCGGCAATGCAACGATCCAGTACGACGGACGCCCCCTCGGCGCCAAGCAGGATCAGCCAGTCGTTCTCAACGGTGTCGTGTTCAGTGCGGACGACAGCAAGAACTGACGGGCGTACCGGCGGGAACTTGAGCGCAAGGGGGTCATGAAACGTATGCGTTACTCCCTGCTCCACGCCTTGGCGGCTGCTGCCTCCGCGTCCGCAGCCGGGGGGCGCCGAACTTGTGCAGAACTGTTGAGCGGGAGGTGCTGATGGGAGTCGCGGTTTCCAATGCGTTCAGGGTGCAGATCAGGGCGCCTTCCGCGCCCGGTGCGAACTGGGTCCAGAACGTCTTTTTGTCGCACACCTCGCTGGCCACGCGCGGCGTGAACATGCCCACGGGGCAGTGTAAGCACCTGCGTTGGGATTACCACCCCGCCTCGCAGACGATGTATGTGTGTGGTGGTGACTTCTCCGCGCCGCCGTACACGACGACCGACTACCAGGCGATCATGTTCAAGTACAGCGGGAATGGAGTGTGGGCTCGCGATTACCCGCACTACCTAGGCACGCCGCTGCACGATGCGTCCGCCGGGCCTCTTGGCGACATTCAGCCAGCGCCACACTGCGAGGCGTGCTTCAACTGGATTGGCGGCGATAAATTCTTGGTGTCGTCGCTAAGAACGGACTACACAACCGGGGAATGGCCTGCGCTCTGGATCAGGGGCGTATCTCGTCCTATGGGTTTCGGGACGATCAACAATACGAACACGATGGAGTACGATCGCTCTACTCGCAAGTGGAGCATTCGGCCTGAAATCGCGAACCTGGGCCACGTCGCCGCAGAGATGTCCGCGTTCGATGCGTCGCGGAATCTGTGGATCAGGATGACTAACACGAACGGTAACTTCTACGCGACAAACGTAGTTACCGGCGCGCACCATGTTTACTCTTTCCAGTTTCCCAACCACCCTGCTGACGGAAGAACGCCGACCGAACAGGTCATCTATCGTCCGGTGATCGTCGGGACCAAGTGTTTTGTTTACAACTCGGCGCCGCTGCCGACGCCCACCAAATTCCCGTGGCCGGTCTACATCTTTTGGTTCGATCTGAGCGCGCTAGACACACCGGCAGTAAGGGTGCCGATGCACTTTCACGCGAGCCTGTGGGCGACAGCGAATCCCCCGGTAGCGGTGTCGGAACAGGACATGATCTACGTGCCGCCGGAGAAGGCGCTGCTGCTGTGGGGCTATCCGAGAAAACAAAACGGTGGCGGCCTCTACAACAACATCCCGCTCCCGGCGACTTCCCCGGAGAGTTACTTCGTGGACGTCGACACTGGCGCGACTCGCCCGGGCCCGCCGCTTCCGAGGGGGCGCAACGGAGCACCCTACCGGCCAAACAACACGATGTACTTCCCGCCGACCCAGGAGATCATCGCGCACGGGAGCGTCGATTTCAACGATCCGGTCGTCATTCCGGGGGACAACGAGTACACGATCTACAAGCGCGGGGATAACCTGCCGTCGTGGGCCGCTGCGCTGCCGCTCTATCAGTGGTACGCGATACCGAATACGAGCATCAGATCGGTCGATCCGGCGGTGCGGCCTGATACGAGAGGGGTCGGCACGGTCGGCCCCTACGCGAAGATTGACGCCTGGAACTCACTCGCGCTCCGCAAGCGCGGCTCTTACCTCTACGCTGCGGCCAACGGCGGGCACGGTGACTATGCCGGGAACGAGGTCGACGTCATCTGTCTGAATGCCGAAGTACCGCGGTGGTACGAGATGCGGACCTGCACGGTGAACGCCACGCCGGATACGCCGTACTACCCCGATGGCCGTCCGGTCTCTCGTCATACCTACACGACCACGCACTACATCGAGTCGAGCAATCGGATCTTCCTGATTGGCTGCGAATCCGGGTGGAGGCAGAGCATTACGCACCGCAAGACCGATGCGTTCAGCCTGGAGATCAATGATTGGGATGCCGCCGGCACCTGGCCGGACCATCCGAACTTCGGCACTGTCACGGCCGCAACGATGATGGCGCAGCACCCGGAGACGGACGACATCTACATTTCATTCCCCGGCAGGGGGGGCTTCTGCAAGTTCTCCGCTGCGAGCGGCACTTACTCCATCATCACCGGCAGCGGCCCGCTCATCGGGTCGGAAGGCGCGGTAACGATTGACCCGGTGCGGAATAGATTTGTCTACCTGAGCTCGAATCACGGGCTTGCGAGTCGCCACGCAGCGATCAACCTGGCGACGGGGGCGGTGACGTCCATCACGTTGACCGGCCCGGCTGCATCGCTTGTAGATAGCAGCACGGGGCAGAACTCGCACGGGTTGATCTACGAGCCGTACCAGGATTGCTACATCGCGAAGCCGATCAACAATGCCTCGAACCTCATCCGGATTAACCCCGTGACGTGGTCTTGCGACCTGCTGCCGGTTACCG
>Ga0187894_10001616_pt1 | contig 28484 bp, 27 predicted proteins | sample GBC1701081metaG_FD_136650 | JGI IMG/M metagenome (GOLD analysis project Ga0187894, IMG submission 136650) | White microbial mat communities from a lava cave in the Kipuka Kanohina Cave System on the Island of Hawaii, USA - GBC170108-1 metaG ...
GGGGAACCACGTCTCACATAACGCGCAGGGGTCTCATAACGCACAGGGGTCTCCCGGCTCCTGTGTGCCCCGGCATCAACTGGCGTCCGCTGTACGCGGGGCCGGTGAGGGAGGACTGATGGTGACAAAGGAGGATCTGGAGGCTAAAGCCCGAGAAATCGGCAGGATGATCGGAGGCGCGTTACCGGAGGGCGTGGGCTTCGCCCTTTTGGTTTTCAATTACGGTGAGGGCGGAAACGTCGCATGGATCAGCAATGCTCGTCGGGACGACATGATGCTCGCCCTGGCCGAGTTCATGGAACTAAACTCACACTAGGAGGACGGAACATGCAGGGACCAGAGGGAACCGTCGGAGTACCGCTGGAGAACCAGGGCGACCTTGAGATGATGGACGAGATGAAGCAGAAGATCGAGAACTCCACGAAGCAAGTGCAGCCGTACTTCAATCCGAGCTCTGTCCTCGTGGATCTGTTCACCTACCACGCGCCCACGCCAGAGCAGACCGAGAGTTACCAGCGCATCAGGGCAGCGGCGCTCGCGCTGGCCAGCGTGATCGACAGGGAGTGTCCCGCTGGGGCGGATCGCACGGCGGCCGTCCGCAAGATCCGCGAGGCCGTGATGACGGCCAACGCCAGCATCGCTACCCACAACGCTTCGTACAGGTAGAGGAGGTCTGTCATGATCCAGCTACTGATCGTCGTGCTGTCCGTGCTGTTCCCGTCTGAGCCGGTACGGGTGGGATGCCTTCCCGATCATCTGGTGGCGGTCTGCTCCAGGTCAACGTGCAAGCCGGCCCCGACGTGCAATCGTGGTTGCGGCAGGCGAACTGGGGCCGCACGCAATAACCGCGTCCCCGGCCTGATGGTGGACCCGAACGTGCCGGTTGCGGAGGAGACGTGGCCGTGAGCACAGGTGACCTCAAGGCTAGAGCCTTGCATTGTGCGACGACCGGCGACAGCGTGGCCCTGCTGGAGGGAATCATCTACGCCCTACTCCATCTCGCTGAGATTCAGGAGAGAAAGGAATGCCCGCACCCATCCCACAAGGAGGAGAAATGATCCCGACCCTAGCGATCCTGTTCGCCCTGTCCCACCCATGTCACGACTGCCCGCCGCCCCCACCGCCGCCGCCCATCGTGTCGTGCTTCGAGGAGGCCGACCAGGACAAGGCCAAGCTGCGCGAGTGTAAGGAACGGTGGATCGCTGTGGCCGAGCGCACCAACTGGCGCGGCATCGCACGCTTCTGGACGTGGGTGAAGCTGCTGGCGAGTGCGAAGCCGTGAGAGGGGTGCCTGTGGCGCTATGCTGCGCGGTCTGCTCTAACTCGTTCAGCATCGGGAGTTACTCATGGAACAAGACGACGATATCAGCAGCGCTCGACCGACAGTGGATAGTCGAGCCGTACAAGGGCACGCGGAGAATCTTCTGCTCGTGGCTCTGCCGGAAGGAGTACCGCGAGAAGGTAGTGGCGCGGAGGAAGTCGTGAGCCATCGAACCGGGAGCATAGTCGTCATCTGCCCGGAAGATGACGGCATCTGTGAACTATGCGGCGCGTTTGAGGAGACGCGCCCGTATGGTGAAGGGGGGAAGCGTATCTGCTTCGAGTGCGGGATGAAGGATGAAGTGGGCACGGGCAAGCGGATGGGGCAGGTGCTGTTCGGTGAGAAGGAGCCGTCGTGAGCGCCGTTGACCTGACGCCGGATAGGATCGCGGACTTGGTAGAGGACTTGGCTTACATGGCGAACAGGGGGTTTATCTACAAGCAAGACGAGAAGAACACTATTCTCGCAGCGGCGGCAACGGTCGCGGCGCTGCGCGAGTTGAAGAACCACTGGAAGGTGAAGCGTGAAGGGTAAGCGGGGTGGATGCCCCGGCAAAGGAGGAAGGATGAAGCGCGATGCGTGCAAGCGACGTGTGTGCCATGTACATGGAAGTCTTTCAAGGGTTACATAGAGGATCAACTCGCGATGAGTGAACCGAAACCGCAACAACTCTGGCTCCCGCCCAACGCCGCCAACATCGCTGCTGGCGACATCAACGTGGCGTTGGGGATCATGGGACCGGCCGGAGCAGGCAAGTCTTTCCTGATCCGACAGCTCGCACTGCGGTGGCTGAAGCGTTGGCCGCAGCGACGTATTCTGGTGCTGGCCAGCGAGAACCCGTCGGCCACCATCGGGAGCGGGCTGAGCAACGTGTTCAGCGTGATGGCTCCGAGTCTGGGGCAGGTCACGGCTGAGGTAGACCGGATGGTGGAGGCTCGGAAGGCTGGCTTCAAGGTGCCCGATATTGTATTCTGGGACTCCGCCAGTGGATCGTGTGACAGGGAGCGAGAGAAGCTGAGAGGTGGTCGGGAGGGGGAGGACACCCGGAGCGGGTACTTTGACTTGGGTGCCGGCGTCATGGGTATCATGATCAAGGCCCGTGACGAGCTGAAGACGGACTGGGTGACGCTTTGCACCACCACGCAGGATGGGCGAGAGCTGTGCATCGACGGTAAGATGGCGCCGCGCAGCTTTACGAGGCTCACCACGGTATGCTTCATGCTGATGCCAGAGACTATCCGCTACGACACAGCTGCGCAGACAGCCTCCGAGCAGCCGCATCGCTCCATCGGTGTGAACGAGAAAGGGCAGCCTGTGGGGATGCTTGTGGACAGGGTGTTCACGACGATGAACACGGGAGAGTTTGCCGGGAAGGGGCACTTCTCGCTGGGCATCCGAGAGAAAGCGATTCTCGCGGACGTGCTGGCGAAGATTCATGGAGAGAAGGAGGAAGGGAGTTGACCACAGCAGAGGAGAAAGCGAAGGCCAAGCTGCTGAAGGCTGCGTTGCTCATCAACGAGGCGCACCGGCTGCTGATCAAGGAAAACGGTGGGAGTCAAGACGTGCTGTCCGCAGAGGAAGCAGTGCTGCGGGCGGCAAGTGGGGTGGGGACGCTCAAGGTCAGTCACACTATGCCGATGATGATGGGGGTGGAGCGGTGATGGAAGTAGATCCGAGCGGGCTGTTCGTTGAGGTCTTCGACGAGACGGAAGTGGAATGTGGGCGGGCCGGAGGAGAGCTGGTTGACCCGCAGTGGGCCGAGGTGGAGATCACGGAAGCCCCGCTGAGAACTGACCAGAAGAGCCCGAACCTCAACATGCGGCTGGTGTTGCAGGAGAACTCGAAGCAGCCCAAGCGGAGCATGTTCGCGCCACTCTACCTGACTCCGAAGATGATGCCGCAGATCGACGGGTGGTGTGTGGCGGCAGGGCTGGGCAAGCTGGGCGTGACGATCAACCCGGAGGAGGGCGGTACGCGGCGAGTTGTTTCGGTCGAGGAGCTGGGTGCGGCGCTGTCTTCTCGGTTCAAGGGCGCAAAGCTCATCGTGGCCATCGACATCGAGGTGGACAAGGAGGGCGTGTACCCGGACAAGAACCGCATCGCCGGGATGCACAGGTTGCGGGCCGAGAGCAGTCAGGCGATCAGGGACGCCAGCTATGCGTACAAGGGTGTGCAGGTGAAGAGTGTTGCCGATGCGAGTGGCACCGGCAAGATGCGCATCCTCACCGTGAAGCCTAGCGGTGGCAAGGGCGCACGGACGACGGGAGCACCGGCCGTCATCGACTAGCACGAGGAGGGATTGACGCAGAATAGGGGTGGGGCTCAATGCTCCACCCCTTTTTTATTCTCTCTGAGCCGGGATGAATGGATCTACTCACGTTCATGCTGGTGGGAATGCTGCTGGCTTTCGACGCATGGCGACAAAGGAGGAAGAAGCGTGCCAATTAGCGGACTGGTGTGCAAGCAGTGTGGAAAAGTGGTTGGTGCAAGTGGGCTGCATTGGGTGTGGGAGTGCCCGAGTCCGGCGATCCATCCGGGGCTGGTGCAGGCAGCGCTCAATGCAGAGAGTCACCTCGGCTGGGAGCTGACGCCCACGACGGTGCTGGGGAGCATCAGGGCCGAGATCATCAAGCGCCTGTTGCCGTACAAGCCCGATGCACGAGGGTTCAACTCGGCCATGTGGGGAGCGGCGGTGGGCCGGATGGTTGAAGAGGGGATGGTGACGGGCGGGTGGTTGAGGCAGGTGGCGCTCGAAGGGGAGTTCTGGGGGCACCCCTTCTTGGGGCACGCTGACTTGGTGCTGGCAGACCCCGGAAGCGGGCTGTGGCTGATCGACAATAAAGCGAAAGGGGAGTGGAGTTTCTTCTTACAGAAGGGCAGAGGCGAGCTGGCGAGTGCGGAGGACTCGGCCCAGCTGTCGATGTATGCGCGGATGAGACCGAAGGAGGAGGCGCTACGAGACGTGTGGGAGGCCGCACGACAGAAGGCGGTGCATCTGATCGCGTGGTACGGGTCGATGCTGGCGGCCGAGAGGAAGGGGGAGGAGCTGGACCCGTGGATCAAGGCGCGGGCTCCGCTGATGACGATGGAGGAGATTGGCGGGCTGCACTCGGGAGGGGCCGCCAACACGGTGCGGGAGGCCGTGGACATCTTCGTGGAGGCTCGGAGGCGCAAGGAGGCCGGAGACTCGCCAGAGACCATCCTCGCTGCTGTCCCGATGCACTGCCAGTCGAGGTTCAACGGGAAGGTGTGTCGGCTGTACTGCGGGGCCAATCGGGTGTGTCTTGGGCTGGCCGGTATCTCGTTGGCAAGTAAGGGGATAGTGGCCATCCGAGACGTGGAGGCCGAGAAACTGTGAGTGCGCAGCCATGTAGAGGATGCCCGTGGAATGGCGGGAAGGGTGTTGTCAGCTCACCTGAGCGCCGCCACGGCGCGATCCTCGGCGTGGTAGGGGAAGGGCCGGCAGAGTGGGAGACGAGGGAAGGGCGGTGCTTTGCCGGCCCGTCTGGGTGGGAGATGGACACGACGCTGGGCCGGGTCGGGCTGAGCCGTGGGGAGGTGGCTGTCACGAATGCGCACGAGTGTTGGAGGCCGGACAGGGCCAGTGCGGCCAGTCTGGCGAGGGCTGTGGAGGCATGCCGGGGCCGCGTCGAGGAGTGGTTCGACGCGGTGCAGCCGAAGCGCGTGCTGCTGATGGGAGGGTCGGCGCTGCGGTCGGTGGCTCCGGGGTTCGTGAGCGGAGCCACGGCCGACGGGCTCATGCGGCATCGAGGGAGCTTGTGGCTGGCGCATGAGGTGGGAGCGGCGAACACGGCGACCACGGGGCAGAAAGGAGTGCTGTCGAGAAGCGTGACCGGCGTGATGGCCACGATTCACCCGGCGGCCATCATCGGAAGGGAGCGGCTGGCCGGGACAGCCGCGATGGGCTACAGGCTCGTGCCAGCCATTGACCTCAAGCGGCTCATGGGAGAGGCGTTTCGTGCGCCGATCGCGTGGCGTATTGAGACGCCGCCGTGGGCGCGTGAACCATTCGTGTTCGACGTGGAGACAGACAGCGACGGTCGGGTGAACTGGGTGGGGGTGCAGCGGTTCAGCCGGGAGCCTGAGACGGTGTGGTGTGGGCCGGCCGCCACGATGCTGCCGTGGCTGGAGGTGGCAGGAAGGTGGCCCGTGACGAAGGTGGGGCACAACATCGCGGGCTTTGACCTGTTCAAGCTGGAGGAGGAAGGGGTACGGATGGAGGGGCCGTTTCTTGACACGATGGTGCTGGGCGGGACGTGTGAGGGGGACATGGCGAGGGGACTCTACTACCAAGCTGCCTACTACGGTGGGCATATGCGACCGTTTTGGAAGGAGCTGGCCGGAGGAGCCAAGGAAGGCTACGAGGTGAAGCGACGGGCCGCGCTGCGCAGGGCGTGGGAGGAGACTGGGCTGCTGCCAACGATGTGGAGTGAGCTGGACTGGGAGGCCGCGTACAATGCGCTGGACGTGGACTCGACTCGGTTGGTGGCGCTGGCGCAGGTGGATAGAGCGCGGAAGGAGGGGTGGATGTGAGCGAGGTGCCAAACGACCTGATGAAGAGCGGTCCAGGAGAGGTGTGCAGGCGGTGCTTGCATCGGTGGGATCTGCATCGAGAGGATGGGAATTGCTGGTGGTGTGAGCAGCTCAAGGAGATGGACGGAGGTGACTGGAGCGTGTGCGAAGGGTGGTCGCCACAGTGAGGCGTCTGTGGACCGACGTGGTGCAGCGGTGCATTCCGGCCGTGATGAGCATGACGAGGCGCGGGATGCTGATCGACCCGGCACGGCAGGAGCAGCTGCTCGAAGCGGCCAAGAAGGAGAAAGAGCAGCAGCTTGGGCTGGTGCAGATGGTGGTGGCGCCACTGGTGCACGCGCAGATGCCGGAGGCTCCGAAGTGGGACAGGTGTGCGGAGCACCCGGAGTTTGCCGGCGAGACGGCGCGCAAGAAGTGCCCGTCGTGTGCGGCTATTCGCGCCGTGGTGTCCGAGTGGCGCGGGAGTCGGGCGTACAAGAAGGCCATGAAGCTGGCGGCGTTCAACGTGGAGAGCAACGATCACCTTGGCTGGCTGCTGTTTGAGCAGATGGCGTTGCCCGTGTTGGAGCGCACCGACACGGGCAAGGCGCGTGTGACCATCAAGGTGCTCGAAGCGCTCATCGAGAAGAGGGGGGTTGAGGATGAAGCGCGAGAGGTGCTTCGAGCACTGGTGCGGCTTGCACACATTGATCACCGCATCGGGGTGGATCTGTGCCCTCCGGTTGGAGGCGATGGCCGAGTCCATCCACACTACACGCTGGAAGGAACTGCCATCGGGCGGCTGCGTAGCGGACTGGAGACGTTCGACGCAGACAAGTGGGCCGGAGATTCGTACAACGCGCAGAATGTTCCGAAGGAGGTGAGGGGGATCTACTGGGCACCGGAGGGAAAGGTGCTCGTTGAGCTGGATGCGTCGCAGATCGAGTGGGTGCTGATGATGCTGCTGGCCCGGTGTGACCGGGCGGTGAAGGCGTACGACGTGGGGTATGACGTTCACAGCACCAACGCCCGAGACGTGCTCGCTTCGGTGAAGGGATGGCTGTGGAACGTGGAGGCGTGGGATGGGGCGGCCAAGGAGCAGCGCAGGGTGTGGAGAGCCATCGCCAAATCGTTCACGCACGCCGCCGACTACGATGAGTGGTACGTGAATCTGGCCCACCGGCTGCGGCTGGAGCCAAAGATAGCGTCGGCGGGGCAGAAGGCGTACTTTGCTGCGTGGCCGGAGATCGTGGAGTGGAAGAAGGAAGTGCATGACGCGGCGCTTGCAAACAAGTGTCTGCGCAATCCGTTTGGGAGGGTGCGGAGGTTCCTCGATGTGACCGTGCAGATGAGAGGAGGAGTGAAGCGGCTTGCGTTGAATCGGGATGCGTACAAGGAAGCGCTGGCCTTCGGGCCGGCAAGCACGAACGCAGACTTGTGGAAGGTGGTGCTGGCGGATTTGCATGAGGCGGGGTTCGAGATCGTGACCGGGACACACGACAGCTTTCTGCTGGAAGTGGAGGGGGACTCGTGGGAACAAGAGACGCTGAGGGCGATGGAAGTGTGTACGAGGCTGGTGCCGGAGCTTGCCGCACTGGCGGGGAGGCCGTGGAGGCCGAGGTTCGAGGCGAAAGTGGGACGCAGGTGGGAGGAGGAAGCGGAGGACTGGATACCCTCTGGTGTCTCCAGTGCGGGCAAGGAATCCTCTCTGGCTTCGAGGTGAGCCGGCTGACGTATGCGGGTTTTGGGTATCTGTACGTATTGGCCAATCAGTGCCGAGCATGTGGAACCCTCTCCTTCCATCATCCGATAGCGGGAGACACGGAGACCGGGTGGACTCTCGGCTAGTCGGTGATGGCCTGATCGCCTCCTACATGCGCTACGTGGAACCCCACGAAGCTCCTTCGATGATGCACCTCGTCAGCCTCATGACGATGTTCAGTGCGGCCGTGGAGAGACGGCTCACGATCCGGCGCGGCTACAACCTCCGGGCCAACATCTACTCGCTGCTGGTAGGGCCGCCTGCCACGCGCAAGACCACGGCCATGCGAATTGCGCGAGAGATGATGGAGGAAGCGGGGATGGAGACCGTCGTGCTGGGCGGAAACGTGAGCGATGAGGGCGTGCTCACGGAGTTGCAGGAGCTGGAGAAGGAGGGAGGAAGCGGGGCTGGGCTGCTGTATGCGGAGGAGTTTGGCATTCTGGTGGAGGGCAAGAAGTACAAGGAGGGCGTGCTGCGATTCCTCATCCGAGCCTACGACGGGCGTGACGTGAAGAACCTGCGGCGAGGCGACGGGCGTGGGCCAGCGGTGAGGTACGGAGTGGACGACATCTACTTGTCGCTGCTCGGGGCCACTACCTACGCTGACCTGCGGGAGCTGCCCAGCTCGACGCTCAAGACAGGGCTGGTGAGCAGGACGTGGATCGTGGCCGCACAGGGGCCAGAGAAGCGGGTGTATCGGCCCAAGTTCGACATGGGCCTGCGCAAGAAGATCGTCGAGCAGTTGCGTAGAAGGCTGGGGCAGATGGGAGACGCGCTCGTGTACGATCCGGGCAAGGAGGCGGATGAGGAGATGGAGGTGTGGTACATGGGGCCGCACACGGAGGAGTCGTCGCACGCTACAGAGGACGAGCAGGGATGGTACGGGCGCCGACACGACCATGCGATGAAGGCGGCGGTACTGATGGCCCTGATGGATCAGGGGCCGGACGAGGCGCTCGGGGCGAGCGGGGTGCGGCGCGGGATCTCGCTCATGGAGGCGATCGAGCCGGGCGCGTTTGCGACGTATGGAGCGGTGGGGCGGACGGTGTGGTCTACGAAGCGAGAGTCGTTTCTCGACCGGCTGCGCAAGAACAAGGGAACGATGGGGATGCGGCAGCTCAAGGCGGCAACGGGGCACCTGTTCGAGCGTGGAGAGGTCGAGATGATGGTGATGGAGCTGCGGAGAGGGGAGCTGATCGAGGTGAGTGGCGAGACGGTGAGGTTGCTGGAGTGATCGGAGCGGTGGTGCTGGTGTGCAAGACGTGTGGGCATGACATGACTCGGGCGATCGGAGAGTTGCTCGAAGCGGTGGATGAGACCCAGACGGTGGTTCAGTGTGAGTGTGGTGGGAAGCTCACGCTCAGGTGGGGGCTACGAACAGCGGATGTGGAGACGGTGGGCGACTGTCAGCAGCTGATTGAGTGGGGGCTCGTTGAGCTGACGAGTGGGTCGGGGCACTGAAAACGCATGAACCCGGTAGAGCGGGCGCCCTACCGGGTTCACCATGAGGAGAGAAAGGAGGTGAGTCATGCGGTTGCTTCTAACAGGGGGGAGACTACAGCATGGGGAAGCGGGATGTCAAGGGGTCTCGGAGGCTCCGGGGGCCAGCTTAAACTTCAGCATCGCCGCCATCAGCATGGAGCGCTCGTGGATGACCTGCGCGGGCGTGAGGCGGCCCGCCGAGAGCCGCTGTGCTGCCTGCCGGGCTCGACGGATGGCTTCGTCCTTGCGGCCCACGTAGAGCGCCCGCGCCTGCGGGGGCAGCTTGCGCATGAGCAGCTCTCGGTTGAGCTTGGCCGGGGCGAGGATGGAGGCCGGATCGAGGGAGAGGCCGGAGTTCTCACGCAGCAGAGAGTAAGCCACGTCGAGGTTGCCGTCGAGCACGGCGGTGCGGATGTCAGACTCGACGCTGGTGCGGCGGCGCTCACGCTTCTGGGCACGCAGGCCCTCCGAGCTGATGGTGGCGTCGTCGAGCAGGCGGCCTCCGAGGAGGGCTCGCATGGCCTCTGAACTGAACAGAAGCGGCCGGGTGACTGGGCGATTCTGCGGGTCCATGCCCAAGTGGCGGCGAGCCAGATCGGGAGACAGCCCGATGATCGAGGCTCGCATCGCCTTTTCCAGCATCGTACCGCCCGGCACGGTGACGGTCATGGAGGAAGGGAAAAAGCCCGAGGCAGGCAGGCCGGCGACCAGAGGGGCCATCGCTCCCAGCGCCCGCCGCTGGGATTCCTCGTCCCCTGCGAGACCTTCCACAAGGTCAGCTGCGGCAGATCCCAACGGCCCGAGCCCGAGGCGCAGGACCGTCTCGGTGGTGCTGTCGGCGCCCCGAGGCATGAATCGCTCAGTGACGCCAGAGATGGGAGAGATCCGGCGGGAGAGATCGGAGCCGAGCAGACCGGCCAGCGTGAAGCGCTTCTCGATCCCATTGAGCGCTCCAATGATGTCGTCGGTTGTTTCCTCGTCCGTGAAAGGCAGCTTCTCCACGTCGCGCAGGAACGGGAATGGCCAGTAGGGGCCTGCGACGAGGGTGAGGGCGGTGGCTGTCCCAACGATGCGGCGAGTGGCTGGGCCTCGCAGGTGGAGCGGGCCACGCAGCATCAGGCCAATGTCGTTGACCATGCCGGCAGCGATGGTGACGGGAGTGGCTGCGTACATGGTGGCGAGTGGCCCGAGCACAGGGATGTTGCGTCGGATCATGCGCATCAGGGGAATCGAGTTGGACCCGCCGGGCATCAGGGTGATCTTCGAGGTGACGCGCAGGATCTCGCGGTGAACCCCTTCGAGGTCGTCTGGCGTGAGCTGCTCGAAGGACTTGCCGGTGGCCCGCATGTAGCGGATGGCGCCCAGAGCGGCGGCCGTTGGTCGGATGAACTGGGTCTCGGTGGGGTTGAGCAGGTCGCCAAAGGTTGCGACCGACTCCAGAGTGGCTGCGGCCCCGGCGCGCAGGTCGTTGGTGGCGAAGGCTGACTGGAGCCGGTGAGCCAGCTGGAGAGTTTCGTCCTTGGAGGTGTTGTAGCGCAGGTCGTCGCGCAGGTGGAATTGGTCAACGAGGTGAAGGAAGCGGGGGTTGTGAGCGAGGCGCACGGCGGTGAAAGCGTCGAGGATGCGGCCTTCGGCCATGGCTTCTGGGATCAGCGCGGTGAAGAAGCTCAGCAGGTTGGGGACGGCCATGCCGAGGTTGCCCAGCGAGATGGCACGGTGGGCCACGCCAGCGAGCCCGGCCATGGAGCGGGTGACCTCCATGAAGGCTTCGTCGTGAGCGATGTCTGTGCCCATGAGGGAACGCACGGTGCGCTTGAGAGACGCGGCGACGGCGTTGTTGCCCGAGCTTTCCAGTCCGGTGATGAGTTCGTGGAGAGGCGAGCCCGGCCGCACCACGGGGTCGAAGTGAGTGAAGCGCCCGTGAGCGATGGCCGAGGCGAGGTAAGCGTCGTGGAAGCTGGTGCGGAAGCCCTGCGTACCGCTGCGCTTGAGGAGGAAACGGTCACGGATTGCGGGAAGTGCGCCAGTGACTACGGTGTTATCGGCTGAGGCGGATCGCAAGGTGGCGAGTCGGGACGCCATGACACGGAGCCCGGCTTCGTCTTTTGCGAAGGCGGGAACAGCGTCCCGCAAGGCTTCCACAGGGGACGTGAACGAGACTCCTTTGCGGTTCACGTAGGGTTTGGCAGGAGAAGCGCTGGTGATACCACGAATGGTCTGGCCAAGCACGGAGATATCGTCGGAGCGGCCAACCGGGATGGCGCCCGACTCAACCATCTGGCGCACGAGGAAGTCCATCTCACCGTTGGCCGTGGAGGAATCGAAGAGGTGGGTGATGTAGGAGTGGAGGGTTGGTCCCATGCCGGCCGCCTCGGCGACCTGATCGTCGGACATGCGAGGCGAGAGGTGGGCGTTGGCTGCGCGCCACGACTTGATGCGCTCGGGACGGGCGCTGATGTAGGCGGCGTGGATGTCCTCGAAGATGTCGGCGACGGCGTTGGTCTGGTCCACGGTGAGACCGTTGAGGACTTCTGTGATCTTGGAGCGGGCCGGTTCCCAGTCAAGGAAGCCGTAGGAGAGAAGATCTTCACCGTTGGCGTGCTTGAAGCCAACGTCAAGCGAGTCGATGGCGGCTTTGCGGAAGGCGTCAGCGCGGGACTTGACGGTGGTGGCGCCGGCCAGCGCGAGTTGAATCTCCTTGATGCCAGAGAAGTTGAGCGCCATGTGAATGGCGTTGTCCATCTCGCCGCCGCGCTTGATGCCACGACGCATGGCGGACTGGGAGAGGCCCATGGGGCGGGAGAGACTGGCCATGCGGCCGGCGACGCCTTCGGTGACGGAGGTGATGGCGCGGGAAAAGAGGCGGTCGAAGAGGGCTTTGCCGATAGGGTTGCGGTGAGAGTCGTAGACGAGGCGCAGGCGATCGGGGTCGAAGGAGGTGACGGCGGCCTTGGTGGTGATGCTCAGTGGGATAGCCGTGGAGGTGGCGTCTTCGAGGATGGCGTAGGTCGAGAGTTGCTCGGGGCCGTGCTTGGAGGAGATCGCGCCACGCAGGTACATGGTGGAGGCACGGCCAGCCATGGCGTGGCTTTCGCGTAAGGCGCCTCGGATGGGAGCGCAGAGATCTTTGAGAGCGCCGGGGATTAGGGGCATGTGGTGATCATACTCCGTCTAGGCGGCACGGGCCACGCTGAACGATGGCCGGGCGGGCGAAGAGGCGCTCTTCGATGCTGTTGAGAACAGCTTCGTAGCCCTGCGAGGAGGGGTCGCGCAGGACAGGAACGGTGCCACCCACGGTCATGTCGAGAAAGACGCGGCGAGGACGGCCAGCAGCGTTGACTCCGACGATCTCGAAGATGCCCGGCGGCTGGCCGTCGTTGGCGAGGTAGTCGCGTAGCTTGCCATGCTTGGAGACGACGACGTTGGGATGGCCACGCTTCTTGCCAGAGGTGCGGACACCGGGAGCGGCGCGGCCAGACTCGGGGATGTGCGCACCGGCCAAGACGACCGGGTCGGGCTGCCATGCAAGGTTGACCGAGTAGCCGGGGCGCAGGCCCCAGCGCTTTACAACGTCGTCGAGGGCGCGCAGGAAGTGGTTGGAGAGGGCGCGAGGGCCACGGGTGGCGCGTTCTGTGGGCGAGAGGAGAGCGAAGGCGCGGGGAGTTGTGAGGTCCACGACGCTGCCGTACTGAGCCTCGATGGCGCGCTTGGCCAGGATTTCCGCCTCCTCAGTGCGGCCGTAGACACGCAGGAAGGAGGTGCCCACACGGTCGGCGATTTCGGAGAGGGCCGCAGCTGTGCGCTGGACGAAGGGGTCGTCGGATTCGACACCATGCTTGAGCATCGATTCGAGCTGCGCGGTGGAAGCGCCGGGAAACTTCTTGCGTAGCCCCTGCCAGAGCTTGAGCAGCGCGTTGGACTCGTCGCGCAGAATGCCGAGTCGCTCCGGGTCATCGAGGGTAGCCATGATGAACTTGGGCTCGGAGAGCTGGCTGGACAGGTCATCGAGGGCGAGCTTGGTGACGCCCTTGGCTTTGGCGGCGGCGTCGGCAAAGAGGGAGTTGAAGAGGGCGAGGTCGTGATCGCGCTTGGCGCCCGAGATGGCTACGGCCAGTGAGTCAACGAGGCCGGAATGGGCACGGTTGTAGGCGCTGATGGCGGCCTGATCGAGAGTCTCGCCCTCGATGCGCTCGACGAACATGCCCTCGGCGCGGGCGCGCAGTGCGAGTTGGGCGTTGGGGGCGACGCCCAGAGGCGTGCCCGGCCCATCGGAGATGAGCCACACGCCGGGCTTGCCAGTGGCTTCGAGGGTGGAGAGGCCAGAGGTTGCCTCGTAGGCAGCCTCGACGGCGAGACGGTCGGAGTCGGCAAATCGGCCCTTGAAGACATCGAAGGCAGCCTCGGCGCGCTTGGCGGAGGCAGCGGAGAAGGGGGTGCCGGAGGTTGTGAGACTGTCAGCATCGACCACACGCATGTTCATGAGGTCCGGGAACCCCTTCGAGTCGAGAGGCGCGACGAGGAAGGCGGGACGGGTGACTTCCTCGCCTGCGCGTGCGACAACTTGACCGGAGCTTGGCCGGCGCCCGGTGCGTTTGGCGTTGGCGAGGGCGCGCTGAGCGTCGAGGCGCTCACGGATGGAGGAGGCTTGAGCGACGGCGCGTTCGAGTGTGGCCAGTGAGGCGCCAGCAGTCTTGGGCAGATCGGCGTGCAGGGGGGCGATCAGGAGGAGATCCTTGCCGAGCAGCTCTCCCGGAGGTGTGATGCCGGCTTGAGGAGCTTCGAGACGGCGCAAGCGGGGGAGTGGCTTGGAGTAGGTGACGATGGTGCCGGGGCGAGGGGCAGACTTGGAGCCGGGGAGCATGATGAGCTTGGCTTCGTCGGAGGTGGGTAGGCGGACGAAGCGGCCGGCGGGGCCTTCGATGACGCGGCCCAGAACCTCGGGGGAGAGATCGCCCGGACGCACGAGCTTGCGGGCGGTGAGTTCTCCGGCTAGACGGGTGATGGCTGGAGTCTCGAAGGTGAGCCCTTCTTCGAGCCGAGACAGGATGGTGCGGGCACCGGGGTCGGGCATGGACCCCATCGGGCCAATGAAGTAGTCGGTGAGCAACTTGGCTGCGCGCTCGTCGGAGCGCGAGAGGCGCTCACGCGAGAGTGCGTCGGAGAGAGTGGAAGCCCAGTGGATGCGGGCGGATTGGACGACGGGATCGAATGTGGCGGCCTCGGTCTCGGCTTTCTCTTGCTTTAGGCGCTCGATGGCCTTGGTGAGAGCGCGGCGCTTGCCGAAGTATTCCTCCTCCGGGATAGCGCCTCGCTCGTGAAAGTCACGGTTGAGCTGGGCGAGCTTGCTTGAGAGAAACTTGCGCTGAGTTTCGATGGCGTTGATGCGCTTCTCGAAGGTGGCCACGATGAGGCCCGACTCACGGAAGGCGCGTCCGACGTTTTGCTTGAGGCGATCGGGCGAAGTCTTGAGCCCGATGGCCGTGGCGATGCGCAGTGCCTCGCTCTGAACCTCCTGCGTGGAGGTGGCCGGAGTCGAGTAGAGGCCCCCGATGGCCTTGAAGGCGTCCTCGAAGCTGGCGATTTCGGCTCCAGCCCTAGCGCTGGGAGGGCGGGAGGCGGACAGGTGGCCGATTTCGGCGGTGACGGCGGCAGGAACGCCTTCGGCACGGCCGGTGCGCAGGAAGCTGGTGAGGGAGGAAGAGAGCTTGCGGTGGATGTCCACCGGGTTGATGCGGTCGGGGGAGGGGAGAGTTGGGTCGAGCTGGGGGACGTGGGTGGGAGGGGCTTCGGGCGGATGAGTGATCCGGCGCAGGCGCAGGAGTTCGCGGTTGAGCGCTTGGGCGGCAGGGCCTTGAGCAGCGACCTCCGGGCGGGCGGTGGAAGCGACGCGGAAGAGGTGATCGTCGGCGTCGGTGAGGAGCTGTTCGGACATGGCGTCGGGGTCGGTGAGGTTGAAGCGCTGGCCGGAGGTGAGGTTGCGCTCGGCCCGGGACAGAGACACGTCGAGCAGGGCAGCCGTGTCGTCCTCGGTGACGGCGAGAGCTTCGGAGATGCGGCGCAGGGAGCCGCGCAGGACAGGATCGGGAGGCTCCTCGACGAGACCCCAGCGGAGGGGGCGGGGCAGCTTGGCCAGATTGCGCAAGAGGCCGGGAGCATCACTCACTCCGAGCTGGGCGAGGAGGCGCTCCATAAAGGGGGCGGGCATGGCTACTCCTTTTTCCGCCTCTTGGTATCAATACGCTTCTTTTCGATCAGTTCGCGGATTCTCTCAGCCAGATCCCACTTCGACTGAGCAGGAGGAATCTCCGTGGATTCTTTCGGCAGGATCCCGTGTCGCGGCTGCTGTGGGACCACCTTACTGCCAGCCTTCTCTGCGGCCTCTCCAGTGGCCGACTCCCACTGCGACTGGGCTTCGATGAGTGCCGAGCGACTGGCAGCGCCACGAGGCGGCTGGGCAGAAGGAGCCTTCGTGCGTTGCAGCTGCTGCTGAGCTTCCTTGTAGACCTCCTCGACCTTGAGCTTTCCGCTGCCAGGGCCTTGGCCCGCTATCCGGGCTCTCTCTCTTATACCGGCCACAATCTTTTCGACACGTAGCTGCTCAGCGGTGGGGCCTTTGAGGCCGGTGTAGGGAGGCAGCCGACTGCCAAGCACGACGCGCTGCGCCAGAAACTCCTGCGCTATGAGATCCATCACGGCCGTGTCCTCGGCCGAGAGGTGACGGTTGGCCGCCTCGGAGAAGGTGGGGCCAACTCCCATCACCGCCCCGGTTGTCGGGTCGATGATCTCGCGGGGTGTGGCGCCAAGCTCCACACGTCCAGCCTTTGGAGCAGCGGCGTAGAGGTTGTACCACGAGGTCTTGCTATCGGGACGGTCAACGCGGAACTGGGTGGTGAGGCGGCCGTGGGCTCCCGGCTCGAAGCGTAGACGGGCGCGCGCGGCGGTGCGCAGTTCCTCGGCTTTGGCAGCTTCGGCGGCCACGCGGGCCGCTTTGTTCGCAGCGCCTTGTTCGAGCACTTCGGCGGTGAATGCCTTCATCGTGTCTGGCGTGACGCCCATCTGTTTCATCCCTGCGACGAAGGTGGGGTTAGACCCGAGGGAGTCTAGCATCCCCTGCGCGATGGAGAGGAGATCATCGTCCGCGCCCGTCATGATGCGAGCGACGGAGGAGGTGATCTTCTCGGCCGCTTCCGGCCCGATAGCGGCCTCGATGTCGTGGATGCGTTGGGTGATAAGGTCGGAGAAGGCGAGGCGAGAGGCGTCGGCTTCGGTGCCCCCGGAGCGCATGGCGGCTTCGTAGAAGTTGTTGTAGGAGGCGCGTGTGGCCTCTCGGGTGGAGGCTCGGAACCGGGCGATGTTCGAGCCAAGACGCACCCGATTCAGCCCGCCTCCTACTCCCATCAACGCCACGTCGAAGAGTTCAAGAGTCAGGAGGGACCGACCGAACTCCCCGAAGCGAGAGACCCCATCGGGAGGTTCCTCAAGGATCTCAGCGGCGGAGAAAGGAAGGTTATAGCCAAGCCCGACGATGGCGCGGCCAAGGACACGATCGCGGATGGAAGGGACTGCGGCAGCTACGGCGCCTCCGGTGCGCGCCCCGACGGCCGTGGAGACACCCTTGCTGATGAGCCCGACACCGCGGGCGCCTACGAGGAGGCCACGGCCAACGGCGCCTCCGGCGAGGAGGGCGGCTACGTTGATCGGGTCGAGCTGATCGGCGATGAACTCACCCACGTCGGCGAGGAATGGCTGGTTGCCGTAGCCCCCGACGGCGACGCCACCTTCACTGGCTTGAGCGTGCATGGCGGCGAGGATGGGGTCGGCCGTGGGTTCCTCCTCGTCGTCGTCTGGAGACTGGGCGCGCAGTTGAGCCTCGATGCCCCACGGGAAGGATTCGAGGATCTCGGGGGCGTCTTCGGCTTCGGGCTGCTGCTGCTGGAGGGCGGCCACAATCGGGTTAGGAGGCATGGGCGCGGCGCCACCGCCGAAGCTGTTGCCGAGAATCTTGGCCACGTAGTCTTGCGTTTCGGGGTAGTTGGGGATGTCTCCGGTGCGGGAGATAGAGCGGGAGACGGCGCCGGGGCCAGCGTTGTAGGCGGCCAGTGCGAGGCGCGGGTCACCGAAGCGGTCGAGCATCTTACGAAGGAGCCGCGCGCCTCCTTCGATGTTCTGATCCACGTCCCACGGGTCGGTGACGCCCAGCTCCTGAGCCGTCCCAGGCATCAGCTGCATGGGGCCGATGGCGCCCTTCGGGCTCAGCGCGAGAGGGTTGAAGGAGGACTCGGCAGACGCCACACGAAGCAATAGCTGTGGGTCGATGCCGTAGCGGTGTGCCGCTTCCTCTACTTTCCGGCGGATTTCGTCTGAAGCCATCGCTGCCACAGGTCTCCGCCGAGGTGGTTGAGCATGAGGAAGGAGGCGAACTCGGCGTCGTCGGAGGTGGCGCGGATGGAGGTGAGCACGGAGAGGCGCTCCTCAGTCGTCATGTAGCCCCATCCCTTCGGCGCCTCACCGGGCTTGAGCGAGATGTGCAGAGGCGTGGGCGGATCGGTGTCGGGGTTGTAGAGGTCGGAGAGCTGACCGACGAGGTGCTTCATGGCTGCGGGCTTGGTGAGAGAATCGGTGACGAGCTGGTTGGCGTTGCCAATCTTGGAGTTGTCGTCGGCTCCGAAGGCAGACTTGACGAAGCCCGCAGCCGACTTCAGCGCGGCGGGGATGGCCGCCGCGCCAGCGAGCATGCGGTCTCCGAGAGCCACACCAGCGCTAAAGGATTGGCCCGGCGCCTTGCGGTCTTCAGCCACGAGGCTGGAGAAGTCACGCCAGACAGACTTGAAGGATCCCGGAGTCACGTAGGACTCGGTGGGCGCGGCGGGCTTGGCGTTGGGGTCCGGGGTGAGCGGGCGAGACGCTGTGACCGAGACGGTTTCTGCGTATGCGGAAGGGTCGGTGCCAGTGATGACGGACTTCGCACCGGTCATCCCCGGAAACAGCACCTTCCCCATCGCCTCTATCTGCGCGTCCATCTCGTCGATGGAGTCGAGCTGTGTGAGTACGCGATCGTATGCCTTCTTGAGCTGCTTGTTGGGAGAGGTATCGACGATCTGCTGGATGCCAGCGAGGTTGTCCAAGCCAAAGAGGTTGCCCTGCGCGGCGAGCTGCTGAAAGCGGGCATCCATCACCCCGAAGCTGGCAATCGTTTGGGAGATGTCGTTCATGACGCGGGCGCGGTGGGTGGAAAGAGTGTCGAAGAGGCCACGAGCTTTCTCGATCTCGCCGTACTTGACGGTCTGCTTGAGCTGATCGGTGAGCGCCTTGGTGTAGGCGGTCTGAGTCTTGCGGCTCTCGCGGGAGGCGTCCTGATCTGCCGCGAAGGTCTTGTTGACCTCCGTGAACGCCGCCTCTGGGCCAACCTCGGCAGCGCGCAGGGCGTAGAGCCCCTTATAGTCGTCGGGGAGAGCCTCATACTGGCCAGCCTTGCGGTAGGCGGAGATGACCTCGACTGCGGCGGAGGGGTCAAGGTTGCCCGTCTCGACGTTGAGGTTGATTTCGAGCATCTTGCGGAACTCTTCGGGCGACATCATGCCGCCTACGTTCATGGCGACGGTGTTGCGATAGGCCGAGCCTGTCGCACGGCGGCGCATCTCCTCCTTCTGGAGTTCGAGGTAAGCGTCACGGCCACGACGCTCACCTTCGAGCGCCTCGCGGCGGATGGCGCGGTCTTCGTCGATGTCGGTCTGCTCCCGCTCGGCCTGAGTGCCGCGGCCGAAGGCGGCGACGGCGGCTTGAAGAAAGTTGCCGGCCTGGTAAGCAGCGTTGGGCCGGAAGGGGAGAGACGCGGGCTCAGGTGGAACGTCGGTGGGCAGCGACATGCCGAAAGCGCCGAGGTTGAAGAGCTTCCGCTTCTGGCCCACGCCCAGCAGCGGTTCAACGCCCGGAACAATCTGGCCTTCAAGCGAGTTGGGGTCCACGGGCAGCATCCCGCGGCCCGCATCGTAGATGCTGGCCATCTAGGTGCTCCGCTGCTGGAGGAGGGAGGCAAGACGAGCGGCGACGAGGGCGTAGTCGATGCGCAGGTAGCCGTCCGAGCTGGCGTGAACCGCGTCGGGCCAGACGCGCTGGACATCCTGAGCGATGAGACCGACGGATTCCCCGTTGGGACGCAGGCCCAGCGGCGCGGCCGAGTCGCGCCAACGCCATGTGTAGGGGCGCAGGGAGTGCTTGAGGCGGATGTCGGAGGCGGCAAGCAACGGCCCCCAGTAAGACGCAGAGGCTCCAGCGGCTCCAGCGACTGCTCCGAGAGCCTCGAACAACGGTCCCTTCGGGTTGCCGAACTGGCCCGGCGGGGCGGCCTGTCGAGACGAGATGACGCTGGTGAACGGCTGAGCCATGGCCTGAAATGGCGTGAAGAGCGACTGCCCGAAGTTCATGAGCCCCTGAGCCGCACTCTGCTGACGCTGATATGCGTCGTTGAGGTACTGGTTGGTGAACTCGCCCAGCCCCCGCCCGACCATCTCGTTGGCACCCGAGGAGTAGAGGCCCCCAGTCTGGCGGGAGCGCTCGACCAGCTCGGCGCCCAGCCGCTCACGCTGCTGGAGGAAGAGGGGATCGGTGAGCTTGGTTGGATCAGCGATGGCGGCGTCGTATACCCCGCGAATCGGGTCGAGGTTCTCGGAGGAGTAGAAGTCGAGGGTATCGCTCAGGCCAGACTGGAAGCGGGAGTCGCGGATGTAGTTCCTGATAGTCCTACCGAAATCGCGGGTTCCTCGCCTGAATCCGGGGGGGATCGACGCCCTGACATCAACGCTCTGCTGGCCTTTGCCCCCGCTGCCCATCGCTTCATCCCTCCGGTTCCAAGTCGCTGCGAAGTATACCGCACAGAATCACGTCCAGCCATACCCCATTGTAGGGAAGGGCTTTGCGCATCCGGCCTTCCTCCCGGAAGCCTACACGGCCGGCGAGGGCACGGGCCGCCTGGTTGGGTTCGGCGATGATGGCCGTGACCCGCTGCAAGTTCCGGGCTCGCATGACAGCCAGCAGGATGTTGCGCAGCTCCCCAGCCCGGCCCCACGCAGAGGGGCTCCAAGTGGCGATACAGGCCAGCCCGAAGAACCCCTCGATGATGGAATGGGCCCACAGGAGGCCGCGGGCGGGGCGGCCCCACTGGAAGGCGACGGTGTTGGGGGCGGCGAGGAGGTGCTCGATGGCGAACGGGCTGCGGGTGGTATCGTCGAAGAGGTAGGGCATGGCGTCGAGGTGGCGCCAGATAGCTGTCAGCTCCCCGATGTTTGGGCAGTCGGTTGCGGTGATGAGGCGCGTCTCAAGCGGCTGGCGGTTGCGCCGCGCAGAGGCGAAGTCTGGCGAGTGCGACCCGCTCAACGGCCTCGGCTGCACGGAGATCGGCGAAGGTGGCGGGGAGTCCGCCAGCAACGGCCTCGGAGCAGTCGATGACGCAGTGGTAGGCGTCGAGCGTCGAGCCCGCCCCCGTCGCGAGGTAGACGTGCGTGACATCACACGCTTGGCCATCGTCATGGGTGCAGACACAGTGACATCCTCGATTCAGAATGAGTGCAAGTTGGTGGGACGGGACAAACATGGTGGGAGGACGAACGAGCAGACCGATGCGGACGAGAGCCTCGCCCGGTTGGAGGCCCTCCGCCAGCAACTCTCGCCAGAGACGGCGGGCTGAGGCGGCCTCTGATGCAGGCAGGAGAGGCTCGATCCAGCGGTGAGGAATTGGGTGACGCCCGTTGAGGAAGCTGACGAGGAGTGCGATGAGGCGTTGGGGGATCTCCCAGGGCATCCAGTGGCGAGGGGGTGGGCGTAGGCCAGGAAAGAGGGCGGAGGACGGCACGATGGGCGAGACGCGCACGACGAGGCGGTGGCGTAGCGGGCGGACTCGTTCAGGCTCCCAGCTCATGCGACTGAGCGCTCCACGCCTGCGGTGCGGACACGAATCCACCAGTCTTCGAGCATCCAGTTAGGGCGGAACTGGAAGAAGGTGGTGCCAACGAAGCCCGATGAGGCGAGCCGGATGATGAAGGAGGTTCCGCTGATGCGGCCGTCTACGCGGACGCGGCGCGAGATGCCTGGAGCGCCAGAGGTGTTGAGCGCCATAGTACCAAAGTGCTGGAAGGTGACACCCTCGTCGGTGGAGGCAAAGACGAGAAGGGAGGAGGCTTGAGAGTCGCCTGTAGTGCGGTAGTTGACCTCAACCGAGTCGAGTGTTTTCACGTCATCGGCGCGGGCTTGCGCGCGGCCGACCTGGAGTCCCTCGAAGGTGAGGATGGGAGTGTCGATTTGAGTGGCGACGTTGAGGTTGGTGCCAGCGGTGGTGTCCCAGACACGTATCTGCCCGGTGTTGTGGCCGGTGAGCAAGCCGGGGAAGGTTGCGGCGCCGCCAAGTTCGGACCAGCGAGCGGTCTGGGCAGGCCACGAGCCAACCAGAGCGGACCACGGGACAGAAGCCCCACGGGTGAGAGTGTCCATGGCGGTGACGTTGCTGTTGGAAAGGTAGAAGCCGCCACCGAAGGGCAGCCATGTGTCATGAACGTAGTCGTAGGCGTAGACTTGGTTGGGCAAGGAGACGCCAAAGAGCGGAAGCGCCCAGATGAGGAGGTTCCACGGAGCGGGCAGGTGAGCGCCGCAGATCGTGTTGGCTGTGGTTCGGTTAAAGATGGACTGCATGATCTGCTGGTTGATGTCGGGGCCGCCAATGTCGCGGAATTGGCGGCCGTCGAAGGCGATGAAGCCACGCAGGGAGAGGAAAGCGACCTGATCCTCGAAGGGGATGAGGGAGTTGGGCGCCCAGACGCCGATGCCGTTGGAGGCAACGTAGGAGTAGTGGACGGGAGATTGGGCAGAGAAGGTGTCGGAGCCCATCAGGATCGCGCGTTCGGAGCAGACGTAGAGAGAGCCGCGCAGAGTGAAGGCCGAGGTGATCTCGTTGTCCAGTTCGGCAAACTCGCGGCTGCCCGAGCCGGTGCCTGTCCAGCTGAGAGCCTCTCCGGGGATGGACCACTGGCCACGACGGGCACGGGTTTGGCCGGCGACGGATTGGTTGAAGATGAAAGCGCGGTCGGCGTAGTTGACGACGAAGCGGCCGGGCTCGGGAGCGCCTGCGGTCCAGGTGTTGCTGATGTTGCCAGAGCCGGTCCAGAAGAAAATGTGGTCGAGGCCGCCAGACTCGGAGCGGCAAGAGAAGAGGTAGACGCCCTTGCCTGGGTTGGCGGCAGAGGCGGACTGGACGACGGAACCGCCCCAGTAGCTGGAGTCGGTAGCGGCCAGCGCGAATGCGCCAATGCGCGAGGCCCACACACCGGCAGAACTCTCGTGGAAGGAGGTGCCTGTGTGTCGGACAACATCGGCATCGCCGTCGCCCCAGATGATGTTGGCGATACGGGTGACACGGTTGGCGGTCACGGTGGTGGTGCCGTACTGGACGTGGTTGGGGAGGGGGCGAAGGCGGTAGGGGCCTTCCCAGCGGAAGCCGATGATGGAGCGCACAGGCCAGTTGAAGGGTTCGGGGACGCCAATTCGGCGAGGCTGCTCGACGGCTTGGGAGCGCGGGTAGTGAGGCAAGCCGAGATGAACGACCGCCGATGCCATCAGATCCTCGTCAGCTCGAAGCCGAATGCGGTGAACACGACGTTGCCGGTGTCGGAGCGCACCGAGAGGATACCTCCGGGGCGCAGGGTTGCGCCATCGGGAGGGATGGGAAGGATGAGAGGGATGGAAGAGTTTGCGGCTCCAGTGGCGGCCAGAGGAACGTCGTAGTAGAGCGCGTTTCCGACGGCGACGGCCTGTCCGGTGTCACGCCAATGGACGCGGAAAAGGGCTGCGGCGCCCACGTTGCAGACTTGGATGAGAGTGACGGTGCCAGCGATGAGGGCGGTCGCGGCGATGGTGTAGAGAGTCACGTCGGTCGCGGCGGCGCCTTGGACTTGGCCCAGCATCTTGGAATCCCACGCCATCCGCTGAAGCTGCGCGGTGAGAGTCTGTGAGCTGGGTCGCTCGATGAGCCCCAGGCTGCCAGTGTTGGCATCGACAGCCATGACTACCTCTTGAAGACGATGGCGAAGAGTTGGGCGTCGGCGAGGGAGAAACGGACACGGGCGCGGGTTTGGCCAGCAGGGACACCGCCTGTGAGGCTCACTGCCGCAGCTTCGAGAACGTAGGTGGTTGCGGCGGTGCGGGCGGTGTCGCGGCCGATGACGAGGAGTTCCTGATTGGAATTGTCGGAGAGACCGCCGGTGAAGAAGCTGGACTGGAGGCTCCAGACGCCGTGGGTAGCACCGGCCCCTGTAGCTGCGTTGTCTCCTCGGCTCACGGTGGTCGTGGCGGTGGTGTTGCGGATACGGTAGATGGTGGAGTCGTTGCCGGACGTGCCGGTGATGTCGCAGAGAAAGGAGGCGACCAGAAAGATCACGTAGTCGGAGGAGGTGATCGCCGCACCGTTGATGTGCTCGATGCCAGTGGTGCCCAGAGGAGGCGCTGGGATGGTGATGGTCATGCCCGTCACGGCTTCCCACTGATTGCAGATGGCGGCGCTGCCGGTGATGTGAGTGTAGTCGCCGCCGCCAAACGCAACGGTGGTGAGCCCGAAGTAGGTTGCGGCACGGGTGAGGCCACCGATGCCTCCAGCGGCGAGGCTGGCGGTGTCTGCGAGGCCGGGGCGTGCCTGAAGCGGGTCCGAGTCGATGGTGCGGGTGCCGGTGAGGTCGATGAGCCCGTTGGCAGCGGTGCCCTGAAGACGCTCCTGCACGTCGATCATGACTTCACGGATCTCGCCAGCACCGGCCGAGGCCGGGTCGCCGTCGGCCGGGTCGGCGTTGTCCCATACTCGGGTGTAGACCATCTCAGACTCCTAGTGTACGGCTGCGGATAGACTGGGCGGTGCGCACACCGCGTGTCTTGCGGTTGTAGGCTTCGATAGCCTTGGGCACCTTCACGCTGCGCAGGAATGCCTGCCATTCGCCAGCGAGAACGGCGGTGGCCCGCTCCTCGTCGTTGAGCCCCATCCAGCCGTAGTGGCCAGCGAGGATCTCCACCCCGTCGTGCCAGACTTTCGGGAAGGGTGGCGGGTCGGTGGGGGCCGCGAGGTCTATAGGCTCCTGACGGCCACTCACTCGGAGGGTGTAGATGGCATCGACGGGCCGGTCGAAGTGGATGTTGTCCCCGTAGTGAATCCAACGCACGGGGCGGCCGTTGGAGTTCACCAGCTGGCGCTCGCGCTCCTCCCAGCCTCCGCTGAACATGGTGAGAGCGACAGAGCTGGTGACGTTGTAGACGGAGGTGACGGCGAACAGGTCGATGGGGGTGGCGATGAAGTCGGTCGCAACGACAGTGTTGACCGAGCGGGTGACTTCCTGCTGGTGGGAGGGGTAGGAGTGGGCGATGGTCTGGACGGCCCGGTTGATCCACGAGTTGAGCAAGGCGAGGCCGTCGCCCGAGGCGAGGTCGCTACGGGAACCGAAGCGCCACCGAAGGCGCTGCTGGAGGTTGGAGAGAGTGGCCATCAGCGTGAGTGTACCACGTCACGGCTCATCATCCCGATCTCCCTCAACGACGCGGGGGCCGATGGGCTCTGGGTCGATCTGGTCCACGTCATCCCGGCAGACCCACAGGTTGTAGTAGTGGTGGCGTGGGTCTTGAATCTTGGTCAGCTCACTGCGGTGGTAGGGGCGGGAGCAGACCGCGCAGAAGTAGGCTTCCTCGTTCATGCGAGGGCCGAGGCGCGCGCGGGTGCCGCCCACGTAGTCTACGGGACTCACCGAGATGTAGAAGCGGGAGAGCTGGAGGTTGACCGGGGAGTTGGTGCTCGTGTGGTTCTGCATGGTGACGAGGATGACCGAGCTTGCGAGGTCTTGGGCGCGAATCCCCATCTGGATAGGGACGACGAGATCGACGTAGATGGGAGACACGTTGGTGATGGTCTGGACTGCGCTGATGAAAGCGGCTCCGCTAGCCAGCGAGACGACGATCTCGAACTGGATGGTGCCGGCACCGGAGAGGGCGAAGCGGGCGAAGACATTGACCAGCTTGATGGTGGTGTTGGTGGCAGAGTGGGCGTAGAAGGCCGGGAATGGGAACCCAAAGGCTACGACCTCGGCGGTGGTGCCCGCGGTGAACACGTAGTCGGAGTCATTGGGCACGGTAACGCGAGGGTCGTCCACGGCCTCATGAAGAGTTGGGGCGCCTACGATGGTCCAGCTCGGCCCAATGCTGTCGTTGGGGCTGTAGAACTCCATCCTGGCTCCTATGAGGAGAGCAGCGATGAGAAAGAGGCTCATCGCTTCCGGCTATGCATGACCCACACGACGAGTCCGGTCGCAATCACGACGAGCAGGACATAGCCGAGAGGGATGGGCAGGTAGTCGCTGCTCCAGCCACGCCGTCACCCATTCGCGCGGGTCTACCGTGTCGGTCATTTGGAGCCTCCCACAACGCGTTGCAGGACATCATAGAGTCGTGTGTCAAGGGTGTCGAGGCGCTCGTTGGTCTTTTCGAGAGTTCTGTTCAGGGCGGAGGTTGCAGACTTGAGGCCCTCGATGACCTCGAATCCCCAGCGCTTGTGCTCATCGGCCCATTGAGCGAACTGCTCGTGTGTCATATAGCGATCATCCGCCTTGCTGCGGGTGAGGTACTCCTTCTCAGCCTCGGACTTCTTGGCGTAGATGTCGTCGAATCGAGATCGCAGGATGAAGAAGACGGCGGCGGAAACGACGCCCACGAGGGACACGAAGGCGAGGGTTCCTCCCAGGATGTAGTAGGCAAGTTGTATGTACGGTGCAGCATGAACATCTGGCACGGATGCCTCACGAGGCTAGACAGTCACTTTCTCTGAGAAGTGTAGCTCAAAATGGCCGGCGTCGATGAAGGCTTTTCCGTGGCGGCGTTGACGGTAGGCTTCGATCTCGGCCGACATGTTCTCGCTCATCGAGTCGAGGGTGCGGTCCCACACGGCCCCCCAGCGGACGGGGATGTTCAGCTCGATGGAGGCGAGCTGGAAAGCGCGGGCGATCTCGGTGTAGGGGGGGATCTCCCAGGTGATTCGGCCGGCGGCGATGGCGCCCACGTCGATGGCGAGGCCGTGGAGGTGGAGGGAATCGCGGCGTTGGGAGGCTCCGATGGCGACGAGGTGGTCTTGCTCGTCCTTATCGCGCGCGCCCGCGATGACGGCAAAGTCGATGTCGGAGAGTTCGAGGGCGCGTTGGGCGACTCGGGCGAGGTCATCGTGGACCTCGGCCAGATTCACTTTGCTGCGGGCGGAGAAGGTGAAGCTCATGGGCGCACCGCGATGGAGGAGATGGACTTGGTGGTCGAGGTGGGAGGCGTGGTGGTGAAGGTGGCGGTGCAAGTGCCATCTTGGACGATGGTGACCTGCCCCTGCGTGTTGCAGCCGCTGCCCGACCAGCCGGTGAAGGCGTGGGTCGCGGTGGGGGCAGCGCTGAGAGTCACCATAGTCCCCCAGTTATAGGCTTCGGTGCAGTCACCACCGCAGTTGATGCCGGCAGGAGAGGAAGTCACGGTGCCGGTTCCGGTGCCGGTCTTGGTGACGGTGAGGGTATAGGTGGCAAGCGGGATCGTGATGGTGCAGTTGCGCGCCTGATTCATCAGGGTATCGAAGACGGTGCAGCCGGTTCCGCTCAGCACGAGACTGCCGGTGGAGAACGTGTCGCGTGCGGTTACGAAGTCCACGAGAGTGCCGGAGACGTACTGCTCGGTGCAGTCGGTGTGGCTGCCTAGAAAGTGGTTGCCGCAGTCGATACCGACGAAGGGGTTGTCGCGCAGGAAGCCGAAGCCGGTGCCACTGATGGCCACGGTCAGGGGGAAGGAGACGACACCCCCACCACCTTCCTGAACAGCGGCGATGTCGCACTCACCGTCGGAGGGCGAGACGTTGCAGTTGGCGTCGTCGCCAGCGTTGCGCTGGGTGGAGGTGAGCGTGACGGAGTAGTAGGGGTCGGGCTTGTTGCCGGTGGCCTGGAGGCCATTGGAGGTGGAGTTGCTGATGTCGTTGGTACAGGCGTGGCCATCGGTGGTAGCCACACGGGAGCAAGTGGCCGAGCTGAGGCAGGAAAAGGTCGTGCTGCTCGCCGGCATCGGGCGTGCCTGCCGCGACCAGAAGTTGTAGTCGATGGTGGTCTTGAGCCCGGTCACCGAGTTGAGCCCGGTTCCTGCGAACTGAATCCCGGTGTCGCTGGCAGACTCCACCGCTGCCGCGTCAACGATGAACGAGTTGTTGCGAAGGGTGCAGCCCTGACAGTTGAGGAGCATCCCGATGCGGCCTTTGTTGTTGGCGTTGGGGGCCGAGTGGATGAGCGTCTTGTGAAAGGTGTTGTTCAAGATAAGCGCGTTTTCCATACACGCGGAGGTCGTGGGTTGGTTGAACGCACAGGTGTTGGCTTCTTGAAAGTGGAGGCCATGAAGGTGGTTCACGATCACGTTGCCTTTGATGGTGAGGTTCTCCACGTCACGGGATCGGATACCGCCAACGACCCGAGCACAGTTGTTGTCGTTCGGAGGACAGGGAGCATAGGTCAGGTCGGTATCCTCGATGTAGTTGTTGCTGATCTCGACGGTGCGTGCGCGCTTGACCATGATCCCCGCAACCTCTCGGGGGTAGGAGCTGTCAAGGCTGTCGTCGAGGTTGTAGTTCACGCGCGTGCGGGCGAGGTAGTTGCCCGAGATGACCATATCGCGGATGGTGGCGGGAGTCGAGTTGGGGGTGTTGCCGGTGAAGTGGATCAGGGTGGAGTAGTTGGCCTCGATGCGGTTGTTGGTGATACGGCCGCGACTGCCGTTGGAGATCCCCAACGCCCCCACACCGTCTTCCTCGATGTCTCCTAGCGCTGAGACGATGAAGAGGTTGTCGAGAGTAATGTCGTCGCCACCCCCGAAAACGACTATCCCGATGTCGTTGACGGTTGGGCCACCCCCGGCCATGTTGATGATCTTGAGATCCTTAACAGTGACGCCCCCGGTGTTGTTGGCAGTTCCGGTGATCAGGACGGCGGCCGCAACATTTTGCCCGTCGAGGATCGTAAGGTGAGTTGGACCGCCCATTTCCCCGCGAATGATGATGCGGTTGCTGTCGGTGCATTCGCCTTTGGCGGTCGTGTTGTTTGCGAATACGGCGTATGTCGCGGGGGAAAGACTGGGCAGAACCGTGCTGACGGTTGCCGTGTGTGTCCCATCGTGAACGTCGATGGTGTCGCCACAGACAGCGAGATCCCACGCGGAGTCGAGAAGAAGGAAGCCACAGTTAGGCGCGGCCCCGACACCTGCGTCAAACAACCCGTTGCAGGTCGGCGAGTTGGCTCCGTCGGTGCGGATGTGGTAGGCCGTGGCGAGGGCTGGGGTGGCGAGGAGCCAGAGCGCCAATGCAAC
>Ga0187894_10001617_pt1 | contig 28482 bp, 30 predicted proteins | sample GBC1701081metaG_FD_136650 | JGI IMG/M metagenome (GOLD analysis project Ga0187894, IMG submission 136650) | White microbial mat communities from a lava cave in the Kipuka Kanohina Cave System on the Island of Hawaii, USA - GBC170108-1 metaG ...
ACCAGCGCTCTGTTATACTCGCCCCAGTTGCGGAGACGATATCTTGTCTTGGGCTTCTTGTGTCTCACACCTCAAGAATACCGACAATGCGTCTCCGTGACTATTTCTGCAACAAAGCCGTTCAGGATCATAAAAGAATAGAGGCCCTTCCTATGACAGGTGCGCTTTCCGGTTTTACTGTGGTTGACCTGACGCAGGGACTCTGCGGACCGTTTGTGTCCATGCGACTCGGTGACGCAGGTGCAGAGGTGATCAAGGTCGAACCACTCACTGGTGATACCGCTCGCACGATGGGGCCGCCGTTCCTCGGTAACGAAAGTGCAGTATTCCTCAGTCTCAATCGTAATAAGAAGAGCCTTGCCCTTGATATAACTAAGTCTGAGGGGCAAGACATTATCCGACGACTAATCGCCAAAGTTGATGTTTTCCTCGAAGATTTAGGACCAAGGGAAAGTGAGAAATTGACACTTGGGTATGATGACCTGCGGAAACGAAATCCCCAGTTGGTGTACTGCGCGATCAATGCTTTTGGCGAAGAGGGTCCGCTTCGCAATCTCCCGGGTGCTGAGTTCGTGATCCAGGCAATGGCTGATTACACTAATTCTCTGGGACGGATCGGTGAGCCGCCGGTACGCCTGGGGACGGACGTTGCCAGTCTCAATACGGGAATTTTTGCCTCACAGGCAGTCACTGCTGCGCTATTGCATCGCGCTCGCGCCGGTGAGGGTCAACGTGTCGCCGTCAGTATGCTAGGGGCGTTGCTGCACATGCGTGGTATCATGTGGGCGGCAATGAGTGATCCCGATGATTGGTATGGGTTCCACCTCGATCATTATACAAAACCACCGGATCACGGTTACAAAACCAAAACCGGCCAGGTCTACTTTGGTCTTCGTCGAGGAAGTAGCGAAGATTGGGATCAGCTGATGATTTCTCTTGGTTTGGAGGAATATATCAATGATCCGCGTTTCGCTGGGTTTGGCCGGGAGGCGACGAGCATTGGTCGCTACGCGGCCGAGGTAAAACCCATTTGGGAACAGGGATTCAAAGAGATGACGAATGAAGAAGTGGTGCAGCTAGTCCATGAGTTCAATGGCGATGCTGTTTCGTTCATGGACTATCCATCATTATTTGAACACCCGCAGGTGCAAGCGTTGAACATCGTGCAAGAGATTGATCACCCAACAGCCGGAACGTTCAAGACGATCGGTCCGGTGTGGCGTTTTTCCGATACCGTGGCGAAAGTCCAGAGCCCACCCCCTACTCTCGGACAGCATACCGAGGAGATCTTGACGACACTAGGGGTGAATCATACGGAGATTCAAAGGCTAAGGGAAGCAAAGGTGATTGTAATTCCCTAGTCTATCCGAGGACCTTCCACCGCACCTCTGATTGTCAAGATCACGATTTCTGGGGGAACACGAAAACGCATCGGGATAATGCTCGTCCCAATACCGCCGCTGACAAAGAGGTGGCGCCCTTGTTCGGTAATGTGGCCGATTGCATAACGTTGCCCGAATTGAGAGGGGACAATTGGCCTTCCGATGAAAGGCAAGTTGACTTGTCCGCCATGGGTGTGCCCGGCTAGAGTAAGGCTCACGCGGGCTGGAATATCTGGGAACACGTCCGGGTTATGAGTCAGCATGATAATGGGATTGCGGTCGAGAGGTATTCTGCGCAGAGTGGCTTCAATGTCAGGTTTACGAGTCCAGAGATCAGCGAGACCGGCAAGCCAAAAAGATTGACCCTCTCTGTCGATCCGCATGACGTCATTTTCTAGAACGTGGATGCCTGCCTGTTGCAGAGCTTTCCCAACTCGCTCGCCGTTGTACCACCAATCATGGTTGCCTAGCACGGCAATCACTCCACAGGGCGCCCACAAATTCTTTAGCACCTCGGTAATGGGCTCCGGTTCGATAAATCTTCCGCCGAGGACGCCGTGGATCACCAAATCGCCGAGGAGAACGACAAGGTCGGCAGCTTCTGCATTGGTACGTTCGACAATCTCTTGGAGTTTGTGAAGACTCATGTGCGGCGCGCCAACATGCAAATCTGCGAGCACAGCGATCTTGAGGTCATTGTGCTCTGCGTGCCAGCCAAGCAGCGTAATGGTTGGGTGCCGAACTGAAACGCAGGAAGGTTCAAGCACAAATGCCCATATGACAAGCATGCCGAGAACAAAAACAAGTACGATCCAGGTCAGTGGATGCTTGCTCTTGAAGCGTAAGTGTTGCGGCATGAGACTGGGCACCCGATTGGAATTGTCTCCTCAGCGTTGAGGAGCGAGGAAATCTAGCACGATGCGAGCAAACTCCTGTGGTGCTTCGGCATGGACCCAGTGGCCTGTTTTTGGGATGGAAACCAGCCGGGCTTGGGGAAAGATCTCTCTGATTGTGACGATATCTCTCTCCTGGATGTATGCTGAGTTTCCTCCCTTGATGAAAAGAGTAGGTTTCGGAAATGTCCCACTCATTTTCTCTTGCTTGAGCATCTCAAGGTAGTTCTTGTAGATGCCATCCAAGTTCATACGCCACCGGAATGAACCTGAAGCATCTCGTTCAAGATTTTTCAGCAGGAACTGACGTAATGACAGATCAGGGAGATGCTTGGCAAGCGCGATGTCGGCTGCTTGCCGACTGTGCAGGGCTGATAAATCCAGTGCATGCAAACCAGCAAAGACATCCTCATGCCCTGGAGGGTACGTCTTCGGAGTTATATCTACGATGATGAGCTTATCAACCATCTCCGGGTAGGTAACCGCGAAGCGCATAGCAGCCTTTCCTCCCATCGAATGTCCAAGAAGGTACGCAGAAGAAAGCGCCTGCCGTTGCATGAACTCGTGCAGATCTTCTGCTATGACCAGATAGTTGAAAATAGCACTATGAGGGGAGCGACCGTGGTTGCGCTGATCAATAGCAAAGACATGAAAGAACTGAGAAAAGGTTTTGCTCAAGGTCCGCCAGTTTCCAAGAGAACCAAAGAGGCCGTGTAAGATAACCAGCGGATGGCCCTCCCCGTAAGCTTCATAGTGAAGTTTCATCTCGGTACTCGAACAAACAGTAAGCATAGGCTATGAAAGCCGCTTCTGGCAATGTCTTTAGTGAGCGAGGGAGACTAACAAAGAGTTCACAGAGAAGGCGTGTTAGCAGTTTCCCAAATGGGAAAAGGTGGGTGGGGGAGAAGGAGGGAGAAAGTGAAATTCTTTTCTCCCTCACTTTTACGTAGATTTTTATATCTCGAGGGGGAACGGGCAACGAGAGCCTTATAGTGTATAAGCGTTCTCGCCATGCTGGGAGATATCGAGTCCAGAGTATTCATCATCCTCTTCAACCCGTAGACCAACAAGGGCATCAACAACCTTGAGGATGATAAATGCTCCGACGAAACAGAACACCAGCGTGGTGACGGTGGCAACCAGTTGGAGCCACAGCTGCCCTGGGTTGCCAAAGAGAAGGCCGTCAGCACCAGCAGAGTTGATAACTTTTGAGGCGAAGATGCCAGTGAGAAGAGCGCCCGTCGTGCCGCCTACCGCATGCACGCCCACCACATCCAGGGAGTCGTCATAACCCAAGCGCGCTTTCAGGTTACAGGCCAAAAAGCAGAGAGCGCCGCCGATGGCCCCCATCGCTACCGAGGACAGTGGCCCCACGTACCCCGATGCCGGCGTAATCACGACTAGCCCCGCCACCGCACCGCTAATGGCGCCTAAGACAGTGGGTTTGCCGCGCACCGCCCACTCCGTAAACATCCATGACAACGAGGCGGCCGCGGCGGCGGTGTTAGTGGCGACAAACGCGCTGGTAGCCAAAGCGCCCGCGCTTAAGGCACTACCGGCATTAAAGCCAAACCACCCTACCCACAGGAGGCCAGCACCAATAACTGAGAACGGTAAGTTATGAGGCAGCATCGGCTCTTGAGGATAGCCCGCACGTTTCCCCATCACCAAGGCAGCTGCGAGAGCAGAGATTCCGGAACTGATATGAACGACGGTCCCTCCGGCGAAATCGAGTGCGCCCATCCCTCCATTTGTTCCCATCCATCCTCCCTTTCCCCACACCCAATGAGCTAGTGGATCATAAATGAGAGTCGCCCATAGCAGACTAAACAAAAGAAAGGCGCTAAACTTCATTCGTTCGGCAATCGCGCCCGTAATCAGGGCTGGCGTAATAATGGCAAACATGGCCTGAAAAATCATAAACGCTTGGTGAGGAATAGTAGGCGCATAGTCTGGATTCGGGACTCCTTCGACACCAATCAGCCCGAGCCAATCCAGGCCGCCGATGATCCCGCCATGATCGGGCCCAAAGGCCAAGGAATAGCCCCACAACACCCACTGCACGCTGATGAGGGCCATGAGAATAAAGCTTTGCATGATGGTGGCTAGACTATTCTTGCGCCGCACCAATCCGCCATAGAAGAGGGCGAGCCCGGGAGCCGTCATCATCAGGACGAGTGCGGACGAGGTTAACATCCACGCGGTATCGCCGGTATTGATTTGCGAAGCCTCCTGCGCCATGGCCTGCTGTTCGGTAAGCAAGAGAAGCCCCACCAGGTTGGCGAAGCTCAGGAATCCGAGCCGACTATAATCTTTCATTACTCCCTCCCTCAGAAAATGTACGAATGGGCATTTTTGTTCGACTGCTAATTACCGCGTGAGCGGTATTGCCCCTCTCAACTATCACCTGTTCGCAAAGGAAGACAGCAAAGGAAATGCCACGAAGAACTCTTCTGATTGTGATGATATATACCCACTCTATTTCCTGGGAAAAATTGCACTGATGCCTATCTTGTAGGCATTGCTAGTTTTTTCGGCAGAGGGATATCGCTGCAAGCAGTGCAAAGATATCGAAGAGAACACTAGCGAGAGGAAAGGGAGGAGAAAGAAGACGGAACGGTTCGCTGCCAGTCTCGTCTTCTCTGTTCTCTGAGGTGCTTTCACGGCGACCAGAAAGCGATATGGCCGTCAGCCAATACGTTGGGAGTAGAATGGTCAGCTGCTTCTACAACATAGACAGAAGGATTCTGGGCGGCTGTGACTGGATGGGTATCTGAGCCAGCACTTCCAGTGAAGACAAACCGCTTGCTATCAGGTGACCACAGGCGATGAGAGAGCGCGTACTGGTCAAAGTATTGAAAGACAAGAAGTAAAGGACGAGCAGGAATGAAGTCTGCAACCTCGTGAACTGTTCCATCTTGAATATCCACGACACACCAGGTCCATAAGAGGCTGTCGACTTTCCGTTTTGCATAGAGGATATGTTTTCCATCGGGCGACCAGAAATACGCCGCGAAATTCCCCTTTATGAGAGTTCGTGTTTTTCCTGAGGGTACGTCGATCAATTGAAGATCTTCTATTAATGGGTCTCCGACAAAGGAACTTGCTGCGACCGCGAGAAGGGGATGCGTTGGAGACCATTCCATCGTGATCCGTTCCGGAAAGGTGCCTAACGGCTTTGGTGTATTACCATCTGCGGAAGCAACCATAAGGGTTGTTTTGTCTCTTTCCTTTGCCCTATCCCCGTACGCGAGCCATTGACTATCGTGAGACCATGAGGGTGGGCCAAAAACCGCTGGAGAGCGTGAGACGAAGGTGCGCTTACCACTAGGCACCTCAAGCAAGCTCACCGAGTGGCCTTCTTTAGCTTCATTATCTCCACCGGTATGAACAAGAAGGGCCTGGGCATCAGCGCGCCAATCGAAGTAAAATGGTACTCCTTGGGCAAGAGGCTTCGGCTGACGGCTTTCTGCTGTTGGCCAGAGCCCGAGAGAAAACGGCCCAGTGCCACCTAGTAGTATAGCAAGCTGTCGGCTGTTGGGTGCCCAGTACGCATAGATGGGCTGCAAGCCTGGTGCTTTATACGAATGGAGAACTTGGGAGCTGGCCACATCGAAAATGTATAACCCGTCAGTGCGTTCGTTTTCCTCGGCGACCATGCGAAAACAGGCTAGGCGGTTGCCGTCTGGGGACCATACTGGCCAACTATAGAAATCACGTCCATTTTTAATCATTCTCGGAGAAAATGAGATTGGCTGAAGAATCTCTCCAGAAGCGAGCTTGCGCCGGCTATTCCCATCTGGCTGAATCGTGTAAAGGTCACCGTCTGTATCGACATACGCAATAAGATTCGTTCCCGCATGAGCAAGTGAAGGGAAGAGGAGAAATCCGGTAAGGAATAACCAACCCCAAAGTGATTTATAGCGCATGAAAATTCCCCCAAAGGAACTCCAGAACGATAACAGAGTTTTCTCAAGGGTGAAACCTGCATATGTGGAGAAAGACATAACAGCTTTTGTTAAGTAGGAATGCGTTGACATCCAATTAGCGAAGCTTTATAAAGGCTTCGCTTAAGGAATGAAGAAAGAGCCCCTCGCTCTTTTTTTTTACCTCCTCCCTGACCGATCGGTTAATGAGCAAGGTCGACGGTGTTGAAAAGAAGAGGAAGTGGTGGAACAAGGGCAGTCTCTATTACAGCTGACACCTCCCGGTAACGAATTTCTACAAGGGGTCGACAACGCAATCCATCGAGCCCATGAGTACTTCTTGCGTGAGCAAAAGCTTGAGGGATATTGGTATTATCCGCTTGAGGCCAATGCCACAATGGATGCCGAATACATTTTCTTCAATCACTTCATAGGGCGAGTAGATGAGAAAAAACACCAACGTTTGTGCGAGCATCTTTTAGCAGTTCAGGGAGATAGTGGAGCATGGCCATTATTCTACAAGGGGCCTGGGCATTTAGGGAATACGATTGAGGCTTATTTTGCTCTCAAATTAACTGGATACCCAGCCGATCATCCCGCTCTTGTTAAGGCACGAAAATTCATTCTATCCGAAGGTGGCCTGGCAAAGGCCCAAGTTTTCACTCGCATTTTTCTCGCATATTTTGGCCAATTTCCTTGGAGTGGAGTACCCGCTGTCCCAGTTGAACTCGTGCTGTTGCCGATCTGGTTTCCTCTCAACATCTATGAAATGTCGAGCTGGGCCCGTGGAACGGTTGTTCCTTTAAGTGTAATCTTAGCTCACCGCCCTTATATTCCAATTCCAGAAAAACTTGGCGTTGCTGAGTTATGGAAGGATCTTCCTCAACACTCGGACCTCCGTTTCCCTCGTCCGTCTCGATTTATCTCTTGGGAGAATTTTTTCCTCGCTATTGATCAAGCTCTGAAATTTCTTGGTAAGAGCTCAATAAAACCGTTACGCCCACGTGCGTTAAAGAAAGCTGAGCGCTGGGTACTTGATCATCAAGATATTAACGGAGGTTGGGGCGGAATTCAGCCGGCGATGCTTAACTCTGTGATGGCGTTGCACAGTCTTGGATATGCGAATGATCATCCTGCTGTAGCCAAAGGTGTCCAAGCTATTGAAGATTTTCTCATGGAAACCGGCGGACACTTACTATTTCAGCCTTGTGTTTCTCCGGTGTGGGATACCGTATGGGCAATTAAAGCATTAATGGACTCTGGTCTCTCCACGGATCATCCTGCAGTTATCAAGGCGGCGGATTGGATTATCGATCAACAGATTTTCAAACCTGGAGACTGGCAAATTAAAAATCCAGAACTTGAGCCGGGGGGATGGGCATTTGAATTCGCAAACGCTTGGTATCCAGATGTTGATGATTCTGCTGTGATCCTTTTTACTCTCAAGCGCGTGTCTGGGTTAAACGAGCGCAAGAAGAATCATGCACTTGCTCGTGGACTGAATTGGACTTTAGGGATGCAGAGTCGCAATGGCGGATGGGGGGCGTTTGATACGGACAATACGCTAGGGTTATGGAACCAGATGCCGTTTGGTGACATGAAGGCCATGATTGACCTCCCTACTGCTGACTTAGCCGGCCGGCTGTTAGAGATGATGGGCACGTTTGGATACGATACCGAGTTCCGTCGAGCTCAGAGAGCTATAAATTTTCTTCGAGACCTCCAAGAACCTGATGGCTCGTGGTGGGGGCGCTGGGGAGTGAACTATATTTACGGGACGTGGTCGGTTCTAGTCGGTCTGAGTGCAATTGGTGAGAATATGAGCCTCCCGTATATCCGTCGGGCTGTTGCGTGGCTTAAAGATCGACAGAACCCTGATGGAGGATGGGGGGAAGATTGCCTTTCCTATTGGGATCAGAATTGGGCAGGAACAGGAGAGAGTTCTCCCTCACAAACGGCTTGGGCTATTTTAGGACTGTTGGCTGCAGAAGCTAAAATCGGCTCATCAGTGCTACGTGGTGTCAGCTATCTTCTAGGGCAACAGCAGGCTGCAGGTTCTTGGCCTGAGGACCTTTTTACGGGTACTGGATTTCCTCGGCATTTTTACCTGCGTTACTACGGATATCGAAATTATTTCCCGCTGATGGCTTTGGGTCAGTTCCGTGCTCGCGTACGTGGAGGGGTGTAAAGATGGATTATGGGGAGGAGGAAGGCCACTATGTTAATTCAAGCAAAAAAGATTACCATTGAAACCACCGACAAGGTTCAACTTTTTGATCTTACTCGAGAGATCAAGGGGTTTCTTGCTGAGACCGGTATTTGGAATGGAATGGGAGTGGTTTCCACACTTCACACAACCACAGGTGTATTTTTCACTGAAACTCAAGACGCTCTCTGGAGTGATGTGGAAACGTTCCTTCGCAATCTTGTAGCCGAGCGACTAAGATATAAACATAATGACTCTCGTTTCTCTGATTGTGATCGCAAAAATGCCACTGCACATCTTCGTGCGATTCTGCTTGGCGGCTCGCTCGCCCTTCAAGTTGAAGAAGGGAGGCTTGTTCTTGGTCAATTTCAGCGCATCATCTTCGCAGAGCTTGACGGCCCCCGCCCACGTTCGCTACGAATGCAATTCATGGGTAAGGAAGCCGAATCCCGGACGAAAGTTCTCCGAGCTTGGGAGAACCCGCACGGAATAGAGGTCCCGCGCGATGGGGGGCCGGGATGAAAAAATTAGCAATTCTTGGCTCGACTGGTTCGATCGGTGTTTCCACTCTTTCGATCGTCGAGCAATTTCCTGATCGTTTCCAAGTAGTGGCTCTCGCTGCTGGAAAAAATCTCGCTAAACTGAAAGAACAGGTCAACTCTTTTCGTCCAGAATTGGTGTCGTTAACGAATGAATCAGATGCGCGAGATCTTCGTGCTCAGCTTCCTACCTTTAAGGGAGAGATCCTTTGGGGAAGGGAAGGGCTTTTGGCAGCTGCGACTCACCCCGGAACTGAGATGGTGATGTCTGCTCTTGTCGGAGCAATTGGCCTTTCACCAACGCTCGCAGCAATACGGGCTGGTAAAACTATTGCGCTGGCAAATAAGGAGGCCTTAGTCATCTCTGGGGAACTCATGAATCGTGAAGCCCAAAAGCATAGGGTGAAGATTTTGCCTGTTGACAGTGAGCATAATGCTATTTTTCAAGTCCTTCATGGGCACCGTCGTGAGCAAGTTAAGCGCGTTATGCTCACTGCCTCTGGGGGGCCCTTCTTGCATCGTCCAGCTGAGGAGCTTCCTGGGGTGAGTATTGAGGAAGCCCTGCGACATCCAACGTGGAAGATGGGAAGCAAGATTACCATTGATTCTGCCACCTTGATGAATAAGGGACTTGAGGTCATTGAGGCACGATGGCTGTTCAATCTTTTGCCCGAACAGGTGTCTGTCATTGTCCATCCCCAGAGTATCGTTCATTCGATGGTTGAGTACATCGATGGATCAATACTGGCACAGCTCGGCATCGCTGATATGATCATTCCTATCTCTTACATTCTTGCTTATCCGGACCGATTGCCGTTAGAACACTTACCTTCCTTAGATTTAGCAACGGTGCAACAACTGACTTTTTTCCAACCAGATTTCGCCAAATTCCCATGTTTACAGCTTGCATACGATGCTCTGACCAGTGGCGGCACCTCTCCGGCCGTTCTTAATGCTGTCAATGAGGTTGCAGTCGAAAGTTTCCTTGCCGGCCAACTCCGCTTCACTGACATTGCTATTCTTAATGCCAAGATACTTGACGCGCATTCTTCACAGACTGTGACAGATCTCGACGAACTCATCGAAGCTGATCGTTGGGCTCGAGATCGTGCACGGATGGCTTTAGGAAAGAAGCTGTGTGTTGCAGCCTCTACCTGAATCTAGGAGATACGAGGAATTTGAGGGGAGAAGGGGAGCTAGAGAGAGCCATGCAGGAAAATGTGGCACTTTCATCTCCTGCTTCCCATCTCCCTTTACCCTCGCTTGCACAAGCATATGCGTATTGCCGCCAAATCACACGCCGGAGTTCGTCGAACTTTTACTATGCTTTTCGCCTTCTATCGTCTGAGCGACATAATGCGTTATGTGCACTTTACGCTTTCTGTCGGTTCATGGATGACATTGCCGATCAGCCTGACGCAATTGTTCCCTCTCCCAATGGAGGCGAACGGAAGGAGCGACTTGCGGCTTTACTGCACGCCTGGCGAGAAGAACTGCGCCGATGTTATGCCGGCGCTCCGCAGCATCCAATTTCTCAAGCCTTAGCCGATACTGTACAACGGTTTCCCATCCAACAGGAACACCTCGCTGGTATTATTGATGGTGTTGCGATGGACCTAAGCTATGCTCGCTACCAGACATTCGATGACCTTTATGATTATTGTTATCACGTTGCATCGCTAGTTGGCCTTGCTTGCATCGAAATCTTTGGCTATCACAATCTTGGTTCTCGCGATTATGCGGTTAATCTGGGAATTGCTTTCCAGTTAACCAATATCCTGCGTGACGTTGGAGAAGATGCCCGCCATGGTCGTATCTATCTTCCTGAAGAAGACATCGTTCGATTTGGTTATTCTGCACAAGAATTTAAGGCTGGGGTTTATAATGACGCATTTGTCCGTTTGATGACCTTCGAAGGGGAACGAGCAAGAGAGTATTATCATCGAGCGATTAGAAATCTTGCATCTGAGGATCTTCGTGCCTTAGCTGCGGCTGAGGCGATGCGTCTTATCTACAATCGTTTACTCGACGCACTTGTCGCCCGTCGCTTTGATGTATTCGCCACACGGGTAACCTTAACGCCATCCTGCAAAGTGGGTCTTGCGCTGAGAGCATGGGTGCGGGGACGATTTGGGTTCTAAGGAGACTTAAGCTGAACGTCTAAGTGCCGATCGCTTAAGTCACGATGAAAAAGAGGAAATTTCGCCATTTTCTTTTTGGATTTCTGTTTGGAGTCGGGGGGGTATATTGGTATTCATTCTATGGAGAGAAGACACTCGATATTGCACTCTCTTGGCTTCAGAGAGAATCTGATGAGTACCAACTCGAGCATCCACCGCCAAAAGTAGACACCGGTTGGGGGCATTGAGGGTGTATGGCTCCTTTCGTAAGCGGCCCTGAAGAGCACAGGGAAGTCATTCCTTAGGGTCAGTAGAGATGAAGGTTGTTGCCCTCCTCAAGCCGAGAGCTTTGAATAGTGTCTACCCATCCAGGACACGCTCCTGGATGGGTAGAGGGCATCACCCATAAACTAGCAAGTTATGCAGGAGGGAAAGGAAAGTCGTTTTGCTTAAGCAACAGCGCGTAGTTTTTTGCTACTACCGCGAGAGCAATTCGCAACTCCTTCGTTATCTGGCAAAAACTCAGCAATATTTGTTTTGCTGTAGCGTGAGCCAGGAAAAAGGGAGCGAATTGCAAAGGCAACTTGTCCCATTAGACGTTTAACCCCCGGAGTTTTCTCAGTTTCGCTAATTGGTTCTAGCCGAATAATAGCCCCATCCGGCTTCTTACACACTTGAAAGAAAAACTGCTGCTTTTTCCCAGGTTCGATGACTAAGGCCTCGAGCAGAAGTTTGCTGCAGTCAGTATTGATGTAATATTCACTGACTCGCTTGATTCCGTCGGGATCCCGGAGAAACATCTCCGGGCGACGGATGACGATCTGCCGCAGATCAATGGATCCCTCAATGGTAACATTTGGCATCAACTCTCTCCTTACATAAGCAGGACATGAAGAATATTAAACCCCTTCTTTCCTGCTCACGACTCCTGTCCCCAGAGTCTTCTCTCTGGGGCTCTCCTGTCTTTCCCTCTTCAGACAGCGGGCTTCCTTCCATTTACCTGTCCTCAGGCGGGTGGTCAAGCGTCAACATTTTGCATTGAAAACTTCTTCTCTTCTTTTATCTCTTCGTGTTCTTATGGAGCGGGTTTATGAGCCCTGCTCTACTTTACAGAACGCGGGACAACAAGTTATAAGCGATAGATCCTTAAAGAAAAATGCATAAGAGGGCCCTCTAATGTTTTCAACGCCTCCCCCGACGCCAGTCCGAAAAAGTTCATATGTGGTCTCGACTGAAGAGGCAATTGAGGAAATCCGTGCTGGACGCATGATCATCCTCATGGATGATGAAGACCGTGAAAACGAAGGAGACCTCTGTATGGCTGCCGAAAAGGTCACCCCAGAAGCCATCAATTTCATGGCGAAATATGGCCGAGGGTTGATTTGCCTTCCTATGACGGAGGAGAAGCTCGAGGCCCTAGGGCTCCCTATGATGGTGGCTAAGAATACGGCACCCCTGGGGACGGCTTTTACCGTCTCGATAGATGCTCGTCACGGGGCTACTCATGGAGTGTCGGCTGAAGACCGAGCAACGACTATTCTTACCGCAATTCGTGCGGATGCCCGCCCTGAGGATTTGTTAGTGCCTGGGCATATTTTCCCATTACGTGCTCGTCGAGGTGGGGTGCTCGTGCGGACGGGCCAGACAGAGGGGGCAGTGGATTTGGCTCGCTTGGCTGACCTCAAGCCTTCTGGTGTGATCTGCGAGATCATGAGAGACGATGGCACGATGGCACGACTATTGGATCTGGAGGAATTCTCAATCAGGCATAGCATCAAAATCGCGACAATCGCGGACCTGATTCAATACCGCTTGAGGCACGATTCCCTAATCCATCATGTGGCTGAAGCACGCCTACCGACCCGTCACGGAGGAGATTTCATCGCGCACGTCTATACCAGCGATGTCGATGAGGAAGAACACCTCGTGCTGGTGAAAGGTCAAATTTCACCCGAAGAATCAGTCCTCGTCCGTGCTCACGCAGAATATTTACCCGGAGATGTATTTGGGTATACGCAAAGTAATACAAGCGCTTTACTGCGACAATCGATGGAACTTATTGCTGCCGAGGGCAAGGGGGCAATTTTATATCTTCGACAAGAGGGACAAGGTCAATATTTGTTTCGGGAAAATGGTCGATCTGGTAAACGTCTTCACAACGAACCACGACGTCCTAGTACGAGTCCGGGGTCGCAATTGCGTGATTTTCGCGACTATGGTATCGGCGCGCAAATTCTCCGTGACATTGGGGTGCGTAGAATCCGTTTGTTGACGAACTATCCTCGTCGTTTGGTAAGCTTGCCTGGGTATGGGCTGGAAATCGTCGAATGCGTTCCTTTAAATGCCGTTGAGCCAGAACGTTTGTCCTCGGCTACGAGAAAAAGCTCTCGGCCAGCCCGGGTCTCCGTGTGAATCCGAAGTATATGACAATCTGTGATCTTCTCGTAAAAGTGACCGCGGTAGATAAAACCGTGCGTGCGCTAGCTGCGGTGACAACTGGCTTAGCTAATGAGGCACGTGCTCGTCATCATACTGCTCCAACTGCCACTGCCGCTTTAGGTCGCGCTCTGACTGCAAGTCTTCTCTTAAGCAGTATGCTCAAGGAAAACGAGAAGCTCTCCCTTCAGTTCATCGGGAATGGCCCGCTTCGTGGGATTTTTGCCGAAGCCAATGGGCAAGGTGAGGCCCGCGGCTTTGTCTATTACCCTCGTACTCATTTGCCACTTAAGAAAGGAAAGCTCGATGTGGGAGGTGCCGTTGGCGATGGTACACTAACTGTGATTAGAGACCAACCGTGGCGCAAAGAACCCTACCGGAGTATCCTTCCGCTTGTTTCTGGAGAGATAGGTTCCGATATTGCCCATTATTTATTGAACTCAGAACAAATTCCTTCAGTCGTCAGTTTAGGAGTGTTCGTTGAACCTAGCGAGGTTGTCGTGGCTGCGGGTGGCTTTGTTATTCAAGTTATGCCTGGTGCTAGCGCAGATACTATCGCTCAGCTTGAGGCCAATATCGCAGAGGCAAAGCCAGTCAGTCAAATGGTGCGCGACGGTGCTACACCGGCAGAAATTCTTGCCGATGTTCTCGGAGGGTTTCGCCCAACGGCTATTAGCGAAGTGCCCCTCCGGTTCGCATGTCGTTGCTCTCGCGAGCGAGTGATGGACACTCTCATTGCACTGGGACGAGCAGAAATTGTTGATTTGTTAGCGAATGAAGGAAAAGCTACAGTGACATGTGAGTTCTGTAATGAGCAGTACATCATCGACCGTGGAGAACTTGAGTCTCTACTAGCTTCCTCCTGAAAATACCCATTTAGCACTGTTGGTTAGTAAAGTAGAAAGTGGATGTGTAGGAGGAAACTGAAGATAAGAACGGTCCTTTCGAAGCTAGCGGCCCAGCTGGCCACGGATCGATGCCTTTACCAGAAACCGCTGTCACACGGCTCATTCGAGCTCTCGAGAAGATTCGTCTGTATAAGACTGAAGTTAAAGTAGTGCCAGCGGTTCAAGCCTATTTTTCCTTTCTTGCGCGACGCGGAATCCTAGCCGAATCAGAACGGTATTGCGACCTTGATCATGCGCTTACGGATCCAACCTTTCTTAAAGAATTTACTACTAATCCTGCTTATAATGCACTTGTATGAAATACTATATCACTAACTATGATAGAAGGTGGTAGTAAAACGAATGTCACTCCCACACATGCACGCGCCCAGCTTGTTGCCGTCTTCTTCCTGGTGAAGATCCTCAGCAATTTGTTGCTGCATTGGAGAAGCTTGTGGATGATCCTGAAATATGTTTTTCTATTCTTCTGAATTTTCCGCCGCTTGCTTCGGATGCGGAAACTGACTTGTTTCGCGCTATTCAGAGCATCGCCGAGCGACCTGAGCCGCAATCCGCAGTTGTACCATCCATACTCGCTGGTTTCACTGATGCTCATTTCTTCCGGCGCAAAGGTATTATAAGCTATGGTTTTACTGGTCTGGCAACTACAGAAGACGACGCACGCCGAATCCACAGTACGAATGAACGCTTCTCTCTTTCCAGCTTACGCAAAGGGATCCAGGTACTGTTTGAAGTTGTTCAAGATCTCGAACTCTAAAAGAAATTTGGTATTCGACCTGATTAAAGAAATGAGACTCTTACTATCTGCTCGCACGCATCTCTTCCGGCTCTGAAAGCTTTTTGCGGAAAAGAAAAGAAGAGCCATTTGTGAGGCGTGCCTCATATCCTCCTTCAATGAGAAGGCGATCGACCCATTGCCGGGTTCTGGGATTTGCCGAAATTGTCGGTACGTAAACAACCCAGTCCGGCTGCAATGCCGGTGTTCTTACTGAAGATTCCTCTATTGAGAAAACAATGTTGGCTCTATCATAGCCTTTGATAGCCCATAACACAGGTGGTACGAAAGCTAAAGAGGTCAGGATAGTCTCTTCTGCCTTCTTTTCCTGTTCTATAATCTGCAATGAATTGTTTACGAATGCCATTCCACCCTCGAACGGAAGCGCAAACTTATCTCGATAATTGAAATAGTATTTGAAGGAATCATCAAGGAGAAAGAAAAGTATCAAGCAGACCGCCCCTTTTCTCGCTACTTCTTGAGTGGGAAAGAATCTACGCATTCCTTCGACAACTCCATAAGAAAGAAAAGCGAGAAACCAAAGCTCTATCGGCCAGAAGAAGCGGAAGAACGGTGTATATGGGTTAGAAAGACTTAGGAGAATGTAACCGGAAAGGAAAAGAAGTGGGAGAAGGAGAAGCGGACTTGTCAGGTGCTTTCGGTCATTGACTAGCCAGAGAAAGATACCGAGAAATCCCCACAGTGCCGTTAATGGAAAACGCGTCTTCACCAATTGAGTCCACAAAACAAAAGCAGGGACCTGCCCGGGCATAAGCGCAGGTACGTCCCGTAGGGTCGTAAATTCGCTGATGAAGCGGGCGAGTCCCGCTGTTCCTCCTAATACCGCGTAGTGGACGAGCAAAGTCAGAGGGATGGAAAGCAGAGGCAGGACTGCGCAAATCCATCTTTTCTTTTTCTCTATTTTAGGGTCAAGGAGAAAGTATAATGCACAGGGGAGAGTCACAGGTTTGACAAGCGCAGAGAGAAGAAGGCACACAGAAGAAAGTAAAGAGCGGTTAATAGAGGACAAATAAAGAGCAAGAAGGAAGAAAAAGCTGAGATACAGATCTGCACTTGATTCAACAGTCAAGATTCCCTTCATTGGGTCTAGGAGAAGGACAAGAGAAAAGAGTATTCCTACAGAGCGACTAAAAAATTTCCTCGCGATTAAATAGACAAGGCTTCCAAGGGAAGCCGAAGCAACCGCCGACAAATAAAACGCCCAATTAGCGTTTCCTATAGGCCCTAAAAGGAAAACAGGAAGGGGTTTGGGGACAGGGAAAAAATTTACAGCATACAGGGCAGAACTCTGGTCGAGCCAATTGCGAAAGTAGATGAAGTAAGCAGCGAGATCAGTGTCATAACGGTGCTGAGGATAAAGCTGACCGAAGAATAGAGCATGCCCGAGATGGACCGTAAAGAGGAAAAACGGCCAGAAATCTTTTTGTTCTTTTGTTAATGAAGCCATATAGAGTCTCTCGTTGGCGCAAGGAACCCATTAGTAGCAGCTTTCTTAGTGTTGAACTCAGGAAGCTCATGCAAGTCTCTCTCTAAGTGTGAGACGAGCAGTCTCTTCCTTATAAAGAAATCACATAAAACGAATTTGTTCACTTCCATTCTTGCTCTGCTTTCCATGTTACGGTATTTTGTACGAGCAAAGTGTGATAAGGCATTCCTGACCGGTACAGTTGCATCCGTTCTTGAAGCTGACGAACAAAGGTGTCATGGTGCTGTGATTCTGCAATCTCAATTGCGCGCTGCGCGGTTTTAATTGCGCTTGGGAACTGTCCAGCTTCAGCATAGGCAGCTGCGAGTGTGTCAAGAAAGAGCGGGACACGGTAATGGGTTTGCTGACAAGCCTCTTCTGCCAAGAGAACGGCCCTTGCTCCGTTGCGAACTTTTGGATCGGGATAGGTAGCCAAAGTCTGAGCAAGAGCGGAAAGGAATTGAGGAGAACCTGGCTGGAGCATCAACGCTTTTTCAAGGTGCGAAATTGCTTCTCTGGGCTGTATGTCGGGAAAGTCTTCCGCCTTTCGAGTGTATAGGAGTCCAAGATTGTAATGTGTCTGCGCGTCGTTCGGCTCTCGAATGAGGGCCTCCTGAAAATAACTAGCTGCCTTCCTCCAGTTTCCCTTAGCCCAGAAAACAGCCCCAAGATGGCTGTATGGTTTGAACCATTCAGGTTGAATGGCAATCGCTTGAAGTCCATGTTGAATTGCCAGGTCCTGCTGTCCCAGCTTTTCGTAAGCAAGGCCTAGATTCCCGTGGACTTCAGCCATATTAGGATTCAAGCTTACCGCTTTTTCAAAGTACGTAAGCGCTTTTCGATAGTCTCCCTCTCGTGCAGAAATTACTCCGAGATTGTTGTACGGCATCCATCCAGAAGGATTCTTTTGTACGGTATCCGTCCAAAGCGTCTTGAGGTCTTTGTAAATATAGCCCTGACTCCAGGTAAGACTCCCTAGGACAAGAAGAAGGAAGAGCGAAGAGAGAAAACGATACGGAGCCTCGCGAAAAATCACAATCGGCAAGAAAAAAGTAACGTCGGTCTTTCTTTGACCGAAGGAAAGCTTTTGAGAATGCCAGATCCATCCTCCAGCGCAAGCAATGATGCCGATACTTGCAAGATATTGAAAATGGTCGGCGACATAGGAGTACCGCATTGGGAAAACATTAAAGAAACCGAGAGCCGGCATGAGGGTTCCGGCGAAAAAGGCAACAGCTACGAACGGAGTTTTTCCTAGCTTCTTTTGAGAAAGAGCAAGTATTGTCATGACTGCAAGGGCACTCGCAGGGAAAAGATATTGCCACCAGACTGCGGTGTTAATCTCCCATTTAGGGTAGATAAATGTTAATTGTGAAGGCCAACAAAGCTGGCTAGCATAAAACCATAAAGCACGACCAGCAATTAAAATCCTTTCTAAAGGTGAGAGATCCCACGTCTCTCCTACTGCCCCGACAACGTTTTGCTCTAACTTGGCCGTGATTGTAGCCAGCAAGATGCCAATGACAAACATGGGGGTAAGGAGGAGGACATCTTTGTAGCGAATCCGCTCTTTCCTCCACCACACTAAGAGCAGAAGAACTGCCGGTAGAGAGCATGTCACCGTTTTACTCAATAATGAGCACAGAAAAAGAAAAAGCGCGAGAAAGTAATAACGCCAAAGCAGTTTATCTTGCTTCGAAGAAACGTCATTGAGAGGAGAAAAACGGAGGTAGCAAAGTAAAGAGGATAGATAAAAAGATCCAGACAATACATTTTTCCGTTCTGTAATCCAAGCAACAGATTCAGTGTGAACTGGATGGAGAGCAAATAGTGCTGCAATAAACCAAGCTCCAGGAATTGATAGGACTCGAAGGATAGTCCACAACAGAATAGCATTGCTTGCATGAAGTAAAACGTTGACGAAATGGTAGCCGATTGGCCATAAACCCCAAGAGTGAAACTCAAGCCAGAACGTCGTATATGTCAATGGATAATATTGCGGCGTGAATCCTGGAAGCCATATTTTCTTAAGCCCATCAAGACTTCTTAGGAATTGATTATTGACAACATATAAGTCATCATCCCAAATAAACCCTCCCCGTATTATAGCCGGGAGGTAAGCACAGACGGTTACCAAAAGAAGGAGAAAGGCTGAGAATCGAAGTCTCCCGCCATAAGATGTATTTAGCCTTTGCATACAGGAGTATCTTTTCTCACTCTGAAGTTATATGAGGGAAACAGTGAGAAGCTGCATAATCTATCGACAAAGCTCGAGGATTCTTTATGGTCTACCAGCTTCTCGATCTAAGAAGACAGGGTTCTCGAGAACCGAGAACCTTTATTGGACTTGTCCGAAGCGGAGGGACAATTGAGAGAGAAGAAAGCGGTTGTCAGTAAAAGGGATAGGTCTCTTTCGAGTTTACTTAGTCGTCCCTGAAAAAGTCAAGTGGCGGTTACTGGTAGTGGATGTTCGACAAAATAGCACCAGAGTTTCTTAAGATTCCAGGCACAGCCACAGAGGATGGCACTGATGCGATCCCCGACCATCTCTAACAAGTAGTTCCATGCCATGCTGTGGTCGCGCTTGGTATGCCCGGTTACCGGCCCAATCGCCGACCGCCGGTTGAGCAGCTTGCGCAACGGTGGGGCGAGATTACGTCGCCCCGAGATGTAAACGGCTACTGCCGTGGGGTGATACCGCCGTCCGCGAAAGCCTTTATCGACAAACGCTTCCTGAGGCCGCACGCCTGTGAGTCGTTTCACCTGGGTAAAGGCAGGCTTGAGCGTTGCCCCGTCATACAGGTTGCCGTGTCCCGCATCGACCCCCACAACCCAGCTCTGGCGCGAGGTGGTGACGATCCGCACTTTGCAGCCAAACTCGTAGTGCTTTTGCACTTTGCCCTTGGCGATCCATTCCACCTCCGGGGCATGAACACTATAGACTTTGCTGTGATCGGTCCGCCGTTGCGTCAAGATCCGGCGGGCAAGGGTGACCAGGGCGGTTTGTTCCTCTGAAAGCAACGGCGTCCCCCGTTCGATATTCCGCAACACCCGCCCCAGATACGTACGCAGCTTGCGCGCCTCACGCCGTGCCCGCTTGAGCTGCCGCACCGCGCCATACCGTCCCTGGCTCACCAACGCGCGCTTCCCCAGCCGTACGTAGCTTTGGCGTAACTTCAAGTCGCAGCTCCGCGCTAGCCGCACCAACGCTTGCTGATCCTTGTGATACAGCCGCGCATCGGTCGGGAAAGTAATCGCTTTCTCTTGCACAGTCGTATCCACAATTCACTCGCTGCACCTCTGTCGCCGTCAGCACCGCTGCCCGTTGCGCGGCGGCAAGGGATTCCTTCAGTAGTTTCTCGATCCCTTCGGCGCTCACTCGCTGCCGCCACTTCACTAAACTCGTCGGATCACACGGGACCTCATGCGCAAAATACTCGCCCCCACAGAAATACTGCCAGTATGGATTCTCGACCCAACTCGCTACCACCACTTTATCACTGACATTATACAGATGCTTCAGATAGTGAAGCCCAATCATCACCCGCGGCGCTATCGCCGGGCGCCCCATTCCCTCGGTGTAGAACTTGCCGAATGGGCTCTCAAACTGCGGCCAGTTCAGTCCCCTTGCTAAGCGATAGAGGGGATGTGTAGGATTGAGGAACTCCTTCAACCGCGTCGTGCCCGATCGGGGGTGCCCTGCTTTTGGTTTTCTCCACTTCATACGAATCACCAGCTTTTGCCCCTTTCGCCTCATTTTCCGGCGATTCTAGCTGCTCCTTTTGCTCCTGTAGCCCCCTCCTAGCCTGGGCTTCCTCCCTTCTTCAGGGCTGACTACTTAGACAAATCCAATTTTTGATAATCTTCGTTTGCTTCTCTCCTAGGGAAGCGCTTCAGCAGAGAGGCAAACTTCCTTCTTTCTGGACGCCTATGTTCGCCTTCCTTAAAGAAGTCAGCTCCACGAAGGAGATCCACCCTGAGTATACGTATAGGTGGTTCCTTTGGGACACAGCCCAGTGAGGTCCGTAGCCGTAATCGAGAGAGGGCTGATGCCAGCAACTGCCACACTTACCTGCGGACTACTAGAGGTGAAGTTAGCGGCTGCGAGCGTGCCGTACGCTAGGTATAGAGCATAGTAAGACTCCATCGCCAGAGCCGCATTGGCGGCGTCGGACTCTGCCCGTGAGCAGTATGCTTGACCCCGATATTTCCCAAACTGTGGAATGGCAATGGCAGTCAAGAGACCAATAATGGCGATGACTACTAAAAGCTCGATCAGAGTGAACCCCTGTTTATTATTCATAATCGCTCCTTCTGCATCTCTTCTGAGTAACTGATCGTCATGTATCCTGATTTCTTGAGCAAGACACGTGCCACTTGGTGAAGTGCGACACTTGAGGGTAAATTGTGGACTAACAAGGGTTTCCGTCGGAATTTTGCATAGACGAGAAAAAACCAAGCTGAATAGATTGTAAAGAGGAATCACGAAAAGTGTCATTTTCGACAAAAAAACGGCATCGTCAGACAATCGTTTGTAAGGAAAAGCGCAGAAGGAGTAATCCGAGCTGACGTAAGGGCAGGTCTCAGATCACCAGTCACAACTTAAGCCGTAAGGTCATAAATTCTCAGAGGAAAAAAATAGAGGAAGAGTCGCTCCTCTGCCGTTTCCTGGGTTTGACACTTTCGCTTTCCCTCAGATGCGACGGGACTTTGCGGAACGGCACGTAGGTACCCTGCCCGCCCGTTCCCTTCGTAATTCCCTGAAAAGAACATGTAATACGGGGGTGCATATCAATTTCTTGGCACTCAAGCGGCAAGCTGGGCGCACGACTCCCAGTAGGTCTTCTGTACCGCTGTTCTTGTCCACAGCGGGGACAGCGCCGGTGCGGCCCCTCATAGCCTCGGTCGTATGCGACAATCTCCTCGGCCAAGCACTGCAATTTCGCTTGCCTCGCGAGATCGTCCACTTTCTCCTCCAGCCCAAAGATTCCCGTCCCGCCTCGCCGCCCCTCACTCGCCTCAAACGCCACCCTCCCACCCCCAACGACTGCCTTCTCTCTGCGCCGCATCGCTTGCCCTCCATCTGCGCCTTATTCTCCTGCCTCCCTTATCGTATCCTTCTCGCTCTTGCCAATACTTTGATATGCACCCGTAATACGGTTTCTCCTTGACAACTGGCCATTAGAGGGGGAGACTGAGAAGCTATGAACAAGCCACTGCCGCCCATTGTCGAAAGTCTCCAAACCTTACCTTACAACTCCAGCTGAGAACCGAAACGGACCCGAAAAAGCGCTCCCGCTTGCAAGCGCCCTCTATCCCCTAGCCAGCGGGCAAGCGCTCTTCCGTCTGGCGCTCGCCTAACTGTTGGCCGTACATGGGCATATCATCCAGACGTGGCTCAAGCTCTATGAGGAGGAAGGGCTCAGGGCGCTGTTGACCATCAAGAAAGCCCTGGGCAAACGACCCGGGCTGACGCCCCTCATCCTCACTAAAATTCAAGCCCGGCTGAACCACCCCCGCGGCTTTGCCAGCTATGGCGAGATTCAGCAATATTTGGCGCGCGTCCATCAGATTCCTCTAGCCTATAGCACCGTACATCGGCTGGTGCGGCATCGGTTGAGAGCCAAGCCCAAAGCGCCCCGGCGCTCGCACCCGAAAAAAAGCCTGAGGAACGTGCGCAGTTCCAGTCCACGCTCAGTGCGCACCTCCAAGTACGCATAGCCAGCGCCCAGCAGCATGGCTATCGGCGATGGCGCCTGTGGACGCAAGATGAAAGTCGCTGTGGCCTACTGCCCATCGTGCGCTGCCACATCATCGCCTGTGGGGTTCAACCACTCTTCCCTGCGGCGTCTCGCTTCGAGAGTCTCTATCTCTAAGGAGCGGTCGAACCGCTGACGAGGAAGAGCTTCTTTCTGGAATTGCTGCTGCTCAATACCCAGGGCTTTCAGCTCTTCCTCGATCACTTTGCTGCCACCGATCCGAGCAGCTTCCTTCTGCTGCTGCTCGACAACGGCACCTTTCACAAAGCCCAGGCGTTACGGCTGCCACCGAATGTCGGCCTGGTGTTCTTTCCGCCCTACACCCCCGAATTAAATCCCATCGAGCGGCTCTGCTGCGACCTCAAAGACTGGCTTGCCCCCTATCAGCTCACCTCTCTTGCTTAGTTATCGAAGCTGCTCTGTATACGGCTCCACTCCTATACGCCCTCGGCACTCCGCTCCCTGACCGGCTTTCGCTATGTGGTGACCGCAGCGCAACAAGTGATCGGCTAGTCATCATGAAGAAACCGTATAACACGCTGAGAGTAAAGGATTTTTCTCTTAAGTTGTGATACACGGTCTCATAGCGAGTTACACTTGCATGCAGTACACCGTCAGCAGCAAGATTGGGCAGGCTCTGCCCGCCAGAGCTGGCAGGCGCAGCCTACCCTACACAAGACTTGCTCAGGCGTCGTACCGAACACAACGGCGATTCGCTATCAGACTTGCCCCTACAAACAGGAGTGAAATCATCATTCGTACAGAATGAAGTTGGTATTAAAAACGAAAAAGCCAGGGCGATATACATGTCACCCTGGCTGAGGATTTCTCGTGGAGAATTCCCTATAAGAATCTCCGTCAGATCTGGAGAGGAATTACGATTACTGCCACACCGGCGCTGAACCCTGAGTAATAGTGTAGGTGGTTCCCTTCGGGCACTTGCCAGAGTCGTCAGTACCTACGGTCGAAAGTGGGGCAAGGCTAGGGTAGGTGACCGTCACGTTCGAGCTAGTCGTAAACCCCGCCGCCGCAGGATCGGCCGGATACGACTCATACTGCGCATAGTAGGCTTCGGCGGCGATCACGGCATTGTTGACATCCGACTCGACCCGGGCACAGTAGGACTGGTTACGATACTGCGAGAACTGCGGAATAGCGATGGCGGCCAAGAGACCAATGATGGCGATCACGACGAGCAGTTCGATGAGGGTGAAACCTTTTTGATTCTTCAGGACCATGATGACTACCTCCTCTGAGATTTGCTGACTAGTAAACAGTGGTTAAAGGGTTAACAATCCAAAAACAGCCTGAGAAACAATAAGTGAAATCCTAAGGGGGATGAGGTTTGTCTGCGTCCTCCTTTCTCATATTCGTATGTGCGATCATGTGTCTGTGTTGCATGCTTTTCTGTGAGAGCAAGCAGCATGCCAACTAGAAAGAAATTGCCGAAGAAAGTGAACGGGATGGAAACCAGTGAATTTTCCTACATCGGCAATCCAGCTTTGCCCAGATTTAACTATTCTTGCGGCGACAGAAAAAGCCAAAGTGACAGATTACGGTGCTCTCTGTTAATTGTTTGACACTCTTTGTTTGACACCCCTAGCTATCATGGTTGACACAAAGGGATTGCTTTCAACTCATACAAGAGGGTCATGGATAAGGGGCAGATATGGAGCGAAGGGTTTGTTGAAAAGAGCCCCAACTTTGTTCTACGGCTCGGTGAATAGAAAAAGATAGGCTTTAATGACAGAGACCTATGCTTAGGAGAGGTTATATTTTTGCAAGCGGTGACGAAAAGAGCGGTAGTTGATCCCGAGGAACTCAGCAGCCTTTTTCTGAACTCCTCCTGCCTTTTCGAGCGCGGCGCGGAGGATATTTTGCTCGTAAGATTCTAATTCCGCATCTAAGCTGACTCCCTTACTGAAGAACGCAAGATAGGAAATATGACCATTTTTGGCCGCCTCTAGGGGTACGGCATCGAGGGGATGCTGAGGAGGGAATTCTAGATAAGGAGGGAAATCTTGACAGTGAATTGTATCCTCTTCCACCATCGTTACGGCGTGCTGGATGATGTTCTCTAGTTCACGGATATTGCCTGGATAAAAATAATCGAGGAGTATTCTCATCGCTTGTGGAGAAATCTGGCGCACATTTTTCTCGTTCAAGGCAGAGAAATGGGCAAGAAAGTGGTGGATCAAAAGCGGCAAATCCCCTACTCGTTCGCGCAGTGGGGGAAGAGGAATAGAAATAACATTGAGGCGGTAGAAGAGATCCTCACGAAACCTTCCGGCTGCAATCTCCATATCCAGATTTCTGTTCGTCGCTGCCACCACGCGGACATCGACTCGCACCCCCTTGCTACTACCGACTGGAGTTACTTCTCGTTCTTGCAGGACACGGAGGAGTTTCACTTGCAACGGCAGCGGTAATTCTCCAATCTCATCAAGAAAAATAGTGCCCCCATCAGCCTCCCTGAACAACCCAAGTCGGCTGTTCACTGCACCTGTGAAGGCCCCTTTTACGTGCCCGAATAATTCGCTCTCTATCAAGGATTCGGGAATCGCACCGCAGTTAACAGGGACGAAAGGATGAATCCCTCGGGGGCCTTGTTCATGAATAGCCCGGGCGACTAATTCTTTACCAGTTCCGCTCTCGCCGATGATAAGTACAGTACTGTTACCTTCCGACACCTTAGTAATAAGTTGATAGACTTTATTCATGGCTTCGCTACGACCAACAAGTCCAGCGAAGGTCTCAAATTTCTTTTCTTCTTGCTGGTGGGCACCTAGATGCTCGAGTTCCTGTGCCTCTTTCAACCCACGCTCAAGGGTTTTCACGCTAGTAATATCTTGTACACTATATAAGGCACCAATACGGTTTCCGTAGGTGTCATCAAGTGAAGCCTGGGTAAGGCGTAGCGTCCGCTCCGCACCATCTTTTTCTCCTTGAAATATGAACTCGACGGGTTCTGCAGCGGGAGACAGTTTGTTACGGAGTGAGGGAAGAAGATCTCCGACTTTTTGTCCCACTAATGCACTCGATGAGGCACCGACGATTTCTGCCATAGGGCCATTGGCATACTCGATACGGCCATCCACATTAGTAATCAGCAATCCGCTCTCGAGGTTCTGCACTACGCTTTGATAGAGTGACGAAAGATGTCCAAAGGCCAAATTACGCTCAACCAACAGAGTCTCGACCTGCGAGAGCCGTTGAGTAAGATAACTTCCAAGGAAGGCAATGCCATAAAATGACAACAAGCTTACAGCTAGGCGAGTAGTGAGCTCGAGGCCAGGAGTAGGGTTCACAAGGGAAAATACTGGAGAGCTAAACTCAGAGTATGGGAGCACACCGTAATACAATAAATCAACTGTCCCACCGTAGCCGAGAGCCGCCATGGTAGCCGAAACTAAGGCGCCACGCCGGAAAAGAAGAAATGCCGCATTCAAGATGGCAAGATGGTAAAGAAAAGGAAACGGGCTCTCGAGTCCACCGGTTAAGAGAATGATTCCAGTAATAAAGAAGGGGTCGAATACTACCTGAGTGTAGGAGAATATTGCAAGGTTGCGTACCCGCGTGAGGAGGAGCCCTGACACTAACGAGATAAAGTACGTAAGACCGATTGTGTGAAGCAGCAGCTTTTCAGATGGAGTAGAGATGTTGCTATAGCGGTAGGAAAAAAAGAGTGCTCCGAGCAAGCATGTCGTGATTCCTACTCGTAAGAGTAGGAACCACGTCAAGCGCTGACGCAAAGCAGCCTGAGAGTCGTACATTGTGGGTTCTACTCTTTGACTTTAATTCAGGACAGAACCCAGCTTGAAGATCGGCATATACATTGCGATAACGAGGCCACCGATAACGACACCGAGAAAGAGAATGACGAGGGGTTCCATTAACGAGGTGAGGTTTGCGACAGCGTTATCCACCTCATCGTCATAGAAGTCAGCAATCTTATTTAACATTGTATCGAGCGCACCAGTTGTTTCGCCAACATTGATCATTTGACACACCATAGGAGGAAACACTTGGCTAGCCAGTAGCGGTTCAGTCAGGGTTTTGCCTTCGCTAATACTCTGACGTGCGGTAAGAACTGCTCTTTCGACTACTTTATTGCCAGCGGTTTTTCCGGTGATGAGAAGAGATTCTAGGACCGGCACACCAGATGAGAGTAACGTGCTGAGAGTGCGAGTGAAACGGGCTACCGCTGCTTTCCGAAGGAGGTCGCCGAAAACCGGTAGCTTGAGGAGAAAGCCATCAATGGCGAAACGTCCTTTCTCAGTGCGGTACCACATGCGCAATGAAACGAAGACCGCTACCCAAAAGGCAATAATGTACTTGAAATAGGCGATGGTTACGTAACTCAAGTTAATAGCAATTTGAGTCGGCAATGGCAGCGCTTTACCAAAGCTCGAAAACATGTCAGCAAAGACCGGAATAACCCAAACTAACAGTATTGTTGTAACGAGGACTGCTACCGAAATGATACAAATAGGGTAGATCATGGCTCCTTTAATCTTGGCTTTGAGCTTGACGGCCTTTTCCATATAGCTGGCAAGGCGAGCTAGAATGGTGTCGAGGATACCTCCGGCCTCGCCTGCAGCCACCATGTTAGTATAGAGCTCGTCAAATTGCTTAGCATGTTTACGCAGAGCATCAGCAAAGGTTGTCCCGCTTTCCACATCCTGTTTGACCTGCTTAGTGATTTTGGCAAAAGTCTTATTCTCGGTCTGCTGTGCAAGGATGTCGAGCGCTTGTACGATCGGCAAGCCAGCATCGATCATGGTCGCAAGTTGGCGAGTGAAAATCACAACCTCTTTTGCCGTGACCTTCTGTCCAAGTCCTGGGATTCTAATATCTTGATCTAATCGGCCTTTTTCGCGGATCCTATTCGTTTTGGGGCGGATACGCTGAGATCGAAGACGTACGATGACGGCATCACGGGTAGCCGCTTCCATTTCTCCCTGTAGAGTTTCTCCACGGGGCCCGACACCTTGCCAAAGAAAAGTAGCCATATATACCTCAAAAGATAGGGGGTTTTTACTGCTATCTGTATCGGAAGGAAATCTGTGCTCCTTTAATGATGGGGAAGGAACAGGAAATCATCCTGCTCTTACAACAAGGAAGAAGGTAGATGCAAGAGTTTTAACGACAGAGCATTATACAGCAAGCCTTTCGATGATGAGTAGAATAGATCGACTACTCGGGAGAAAAATTAAGTGAAGCCTGCGTGTAATTCAGGCAGCGATGCGTCACCGCCTTTCATCGATGATCTCCTTGATGTGAGCAACAGGTCTTTGATGGCGATAGTTGTCCAGATAGAGTACTTGATAGAGCCACACACTGGCGATGACAACGGTGCCCGTGCGGGCCAAGCCTTTGGTGGGGCAGACTTTGAGGTCACAGACTTGAATGATGCGCTGGAAGAGCAACTCTATAGTTTCGCGCCGATACGCATACAGGTCGTGTTTCCACGAGTCCGGGTTTGCCGGCAGTTGCTGGGGGGGAGGCGGCCGCCGTGGTGTGTATAGCTGGCGACGAGTGCGGCTCCGCCAAAGGTCGAGTCGCCCAACAACAACTTGGTCACTGGGAGTTGGTCAGCGGCCAGCGCCGCTTGCAACACCGTGCTTTCCTCTACTATATTCGGACACCAGCGGGCAAAGAGCGGCACGGGGGCGGGAAAGAGCAGTTCTTGCAGGACCAAGCGATAGCCTTGCACCCAGCCGCGATACCCACTCTTAGACCAGGCCGACTCCGTGTCCACGTTGTGCAAGCCCGCGGCATCTGTCCCTGCTCGCGGTCCCGCTTATGCCAGAGGGGGCCTTGAGCTTGGTACATCTACCCATCAATAGCCGAGGCCTGAGGCGCAGCCGGACCTGGCTCCACCTCCACCAGAAGTTGCTGGCCTAGGGCACGGACTTGGGCTTCGGCTTCGGACCGCGTAGCGTCCAATCGCCGCTCAATCGTGCGGCGATGCGGTACCCGACTAAACCCCAGCCGCTGCCGCAAGCGGGTATCTTTAGTCAAGAACGTGGACAGTTCCTGGGGTTTAAAC
>Ga0187894_10001618_pt1 | contig 28476 bp, 28 predicted proteins | sample GBC1701081metaG_FD_136650 | JGI IMG/M metagenome (GOLD analysis project Ga0187894, IMG submission 136650) | White microbial mat communities from a lava cave in the Kipuka Kanohina Cave System on the Island of Hawaii, USA - GBC170108-1 metaG ...
CCGGAGCTTCTGAGCGGAGTGCGCGGCGAGTCGCGCCAGGTGCGCGAATGGGTTCCGTTGGCGCAGATTCCTCCGCGAATCGTTGAGACGGTTTTGACCATCGAAGATCGCCGTTTCTATTCCCATTTCGGCATCGATCCGGTTGCTGTCGGACGGGCGGTCTGGACCAATTTCACCAAGGGCGGGGTGGTGCAGGGCGGCAGCACGATCACGCAACAACTCGCGAAGAATTTATTCTATTCGCCGCAGCGGACGATGGGACGAAAATTCAAAGAAGCCCTGGCGGCGCTGGTGCTGGAGGTGAAGTATACAAAACAGGACATCCTGGAAAGCTATTTGAATGAAATCTATCTCGGTCAGGCGGGATTCGTCTCGATCTTCGGAGTGCGCGAGGCTGCCCATCGCTACTTCGGCAAGACTCTTCAAGAATTGACGGTCGAAGAGACCGCGATGATCGCCGGCTTGATCAAGGGACCCAATAGTTATGCGCCGACGAAGCATCCCGAATTGGCGAAGCAGCGGCGCGATGTCGTGTTGCGGCGGCTGCGGGAGACGGGTCTGCTGACGGAAGAGGTCTGGAAACGCGCGATGAATGCACCGTTGCGCGTGACCCCGTCGGAGGACATCCTGACCGATGCGCCCTATTTCGTCGATGCTGTGCTTCGACAGGTAGAGGAGGCCGGTGTGGTTCCCTTGCCGGAGGGCTTGCGGATCGACAGCACGCTCGACCCCATGATTCAGCAGGCGGCCACCGAATCGTTGGAGAAGGGCTTAGCCAAGTTAGAGTCTGCGCATCCCCATCTCAAGAGTGCGTTGGAGCCGGTGCAAGGAGCGGTGGTGGTGCTCGATCCCAAGACTGGGTCGGTGCTGGCCTTGGTCGGAGGAAGGGACTATCGAAGGAGTCAATTCAATCGCGCTGTTCAGGCGCGGCGGCAACCGGGTTCGCTCTTCAAACCCTTCGTCTATCTTGCGGCGCTGGAAGCGGCCCGTGAGGGTCAGGCCGGGCAGTTGACCGCAGCGAGCTTGTTGGCAGATGAGCCGGTGACCTTTGAGTCGGAGACCGGTCCCTGGTCCCCGCAGAACTACGACAAACAATTTCACGGGCCTGTTACTGTGCGGAGCGCCTTGGAACAATCGTTCAATGTGCCGGCGGTGCGGGCAGCCAAGACCCTGGGGGCGAAGCCGATCGTGCAGTTGCTGCATCGTTTGGGCGTGACGAGCGCCATCGGCGACGATCTTTCGTCGGTGGCCTTGGGCAGTTCGTCTGTGTCGTTGGTGGAGATCACGGCGGCCTATGGAGCGGTCGCCAACGGAGGAGTCGCCGTCAAGCCGACTGCGGTGCGATCGACGAGAGATCGACAGGGCGATATCGTGTGGAATAGCGTGCCGGACCGGCAGCAGGCGGTCTCGCCTCAAGGAGCCTATGTGTTGACGTCTCTCCTCGAAGGCGTCATGCAGCGGGGCACTGCGAGCAAAGCCAGAGCGATCGGACTCCAAGGCTCGGTCGCCGGGAAAACCGGCACGACCGACGGGTATCGCGACGCTTGGTTCGTGGGCTACACCTCCGACGTGGTCATCGGAGTCTGGGTGGGATTCGACGATGAACGGCCGCTGCGTCTCACGGGATCGCAGGCGGCTCTGCCGATTTGGATGGATCTCGCGCGTCGCATCATCCCGCCCACTGTTTCCGCATTCGTGATGCCGCTCGGTGTCGTCACCCGCACGATCGATCCGAAGACCGGGCAGTTGGCCACGTCGCAATGTCCTGAGCAGGTATCGGAGGTGTTCATCGAAGGCACGGAGCCCAGCGTGTATTGTGAAGTGCACGGCGGGGGAATATGGGAACAGCTCAGGCATACTTTTGGATTCTCCTAGGCCTCGTCGAGAGGAATAGTGTAAGCTGGCGTCAATGATCGAGCGTGAAGGGGAGGTGACGCATGAAGAGTAGCGGCTTTGCTGGAGACGACAACATTACTCTGTTGGCCAAAGGAGTGGTGTTGAAAGGCGAGATTCATGTTGAAGGGACGGTGCGGATCGATGGCCGGCTCGATGGCGAAATTCAGACCAAGGGACACGTCATCATCGGCGAGGATGGATTGGTGGAGGGGACGATTATAGCCGGCACGGTGATCAGCAGCGGCCGCATCAAGGCAAAGGTGACGGCGAACGAGCGAATCCAGTTGCTGAAGACCGCGACGCTCATCGGAGAAGTCCTGACGCCGGTGCTTATCATGGAAGAAGGCGCCAAGCTCCAGGGTACGACGGACATGGGGGTGGCGAACTGGTCCGATGATCTTCCGAAGTTGCCAGGCAGTGTCAGCGATCTCTCTGCTCACCGGGCCAAGCAGGTCGTGGTGCTCGATAAAGAGTCCGGCGGCGAGGCGCGCCGATAAGTCCGCCGGTTCGTTCCTGCTCGCATCCGATCCATGACGAAGCCGCAGTTCTTCACGTCCGTGTCCTCTTGATACCCTATTCCAGCGGAATGGTGATGGTGATCCCACCCATCACATCGTTGAGCTTAAAGTCTCGTTTCGGACTGAGCCGATGGCCGTTGTGACAATCGATACAGGCCTGTGAGACGGCGAGGTCGGGATAGATCGCTTGAAAGTATTGCTTTTGCCCGCTGCTCACAATTCCAGTGATTGGCAGGTCTGGATTCTTTCTGAGAGACTCCAGCGCGTTGCGCTCCAAATCACTGGCCGGAGCGTTGCGTTGGTAAATAGGCCAGAGACCGATCAATCGATACCGGACCCCGCTTCCGTTCTCAGCTGCCAGTTTACCTGAATGCTGGAGAAACTGAGCCGGCAACATGAGGGTATTCTCCAGCTCCCAATGTTCAGATGCTGTGGTGATGCCTTTTGCCTGGAGTCGATTGACGATTTCCGTTGTGTAGAGCGTGCGATCGGCCTTGATCACGGCATAGACATAGGCCGCCGCTTTCTCAGGCGGGATGCCGGACGACCCAGATCGTTCCTTTGCGGAGGAAACATAGGGACTGCACCAGATCCCGAAGGTTAGGACGGTGAGGGCTGCGGCAGAGAGTGCGATGTTGCCTCGGCGCATGAAGCCTCCTGTGTGGGCGGCGGAAGGGGTATGACCGGGAGGGTGATGATGCAGGTCGTGCCGGTTCCCTCCTGGCTTTCAACTCTGATGTCCCCCCCAAATTTCTTGATGATGCGGCGCGCGATGGTCAAGCCGAGTCCGGACCCCTCGCCTTGCCCCTTGGTGGTAAAGAACGGATCGAACAGTTTTGACAGATGTTGTTTTTGAATGCCGGGCCCTGTATCCGCAATCGTGGTCACGACGGATGTACCGGTCAGGGCTGTTGAGAGATGCAAGGCGCCCTGGCCCTTCATCGCTTGAAGGGCATTCATCAGCACGTTTGTAAAGGCCTGTCTGAGTTGGTCGGGAAGGGCCAGCACGCAGGTATCTCCCGCGTACGTTTTCTGGATCATCAGCTTTGAGGTGTCCATGCCGTCCGTGAGTGTCGCGATGGCTCGATCGAGTTCTTGCTCGAGGTGAACCGGTTGCCGTTGGTCCGATGTCTCGCGGGTCGTGACGCCGGTGAAGTCTCGAATGACTGCGGCCATTCGACGTCCATGCTGGACGATGTCGCGGGCGTAGGATCTGGCGCGGTCGAAGTCGGCTTCTTCTTCGATGGCTTCCCCCAGTCCAATGATTCCGAAGAGCGGATTGTTCAATTCATGTCCGATTCCGGCGGTGAGGGTTCCAAGACTGCCCGATTTCTCGGCCTGGATGAGCTGGTCCTGGAGGCGGCTATCGTCGGTCGTGTCCCTGAAGACAAGGCCGATCCGATCCTCTCCCTGATTTCTTCCGGCCATGTGGAACCACTGATAGTGATATCGCCGGAGACCAATCTGAATCTCCTGTCGGTGGCGTGGTTCCACTGTGCCTGCTGTGGGGGCTAATGGGTCACGGGCGCGGTTGACGGCAGCGGCATCCTCTGTGTCAGTTGCCGTTGCGACAGGCTCTCCGTTTCGCGCGCGTCTGAATTCTTTTCGCAGGTGCTCCCGTATCGCCGCATCGACGGGGAGCAGATCGAACAGCGGGATTGATGTGATGGAATCGGGTATGGCCTGAAAGAAATCGCGTCCGACCCGATTGATGTACTGCACCTGTTCATCTTGATCGACCATGATGATCGGGGTTGGGACGGCGTCCAGGATCTGGTCCGTCGAATGAATCAGGGACTCCACCTGTTGTGTTTTGATGGTCACTTGGTCTGTCAGGCCTGCAAAGGCGGCCTCCAATTGGCGATTCATTCGATTGAATTCATCGGCCAAATCTTGAAGCTCATCGCCGGTCTGAATATCGATGGGCTGCCGAAGCTCACCGCGCCCGACCAATTGCGCTGCTGCCTGTAATTGGCGCACCGGCATGACGATACGATGGGCCGCAAGGTAGCCGAGAGACGTCATCAACCCGACGGCAATAAGACTGAATAGAGCCATCCAGATGAGGAGGTGGCGAATCGGGGCAAAGAGTTCGTCGGAGGATTGCCACACGAAGGTGTGCCAGGAACCTTTGCCTCGATCATCATTCGTAGCGCGGCTGGTTTCAGGCACCGGAGCGAATCCGATCAGCGAAGTCGATTGTCCACCGTGGCCGTCGCTCGGCGCGCTGACCCAGCCCGGCTGAAGAGGTGTGACGAGTGGAATGAGCTGCGCGTCGGAGAGCGGGACGCCGGTCGGCAGAATGGGGCAGCTCATGACAATGCCGCGATGGTCGATCAGCATCACATGTCCGGTCTTGCCGAAACGAATGGGAGAGATCGAGGGCGAGATCAACTCTTTGGCATCGATCACACGGTGGAGCACGCCGACTGCTTCATAGCGGATGCGATCCATAATGGGAAGCGAGATGCTGATGACATGGCTCTGGATCCGTTCATCGAAGTGCACATCTTCGATGAAGAGCTGGCCGACTCCGCGATGGGAGGCGCCTTTCCACCAGATCGTGTCTTTATTGGCGAAGGGCGGCAGCGTGGTCGATGCGGCAACCAGGTTGCCCTCAATGTCGGTGATGTACAGCATCTTAGTCGCAGACCGGACGACTTGCGGTATCAGTTGATCGGCCTCGCTCTTGGCTCCAGAGAGATATTCCTGAATGGTGACGGCTATTTTGCCTCCCGTGATGGTCTGGACTGCCACGAGGTCTTTCGCCTCCCAGCCACTCTTGAGCCGGTCCACCGTCCGGCGGCGCTCATCTTCCGTCATGCCCAGCAGGGCATCGCGCCGTTGCTCGAGTTCAAGGATAATCGAAGGGTCTGCCGCAATCCGTGATGTCCGGCCGACTTCATCCGATATCAAGAGATCGACTTTTCGCGCCGTCTCCTCGGCCAGGGCCTTGAAGCTTTCGCCGTTGACGACCTGGATTTCACGGGAACCCTGCCAAAAGGCGAGACCGAGACCCACCATGAGGGGGACGATTCCCACGAGCAACATGGACAGAATCAGTTTGAGTTGGAGCCCCCATCTTGTGTCAGCGCGAGATGCGGGGCGCGCGGGGTTCATAACAGACATCCTTGTCCGACCGGCTCGGCGTTGGGGAAGGTCAAGGTAAAGGTCGTTCCCTTATCGACCTGACTGTCGACGACAATCGTGCCGTGCATTTTGCTGACGATCGTTTTGACGTTATAAAGCCCCAGCCCCGTGCCTTTGCCGGGGGCCTTCGTCGTGAAAAACGGCTCGAAGATCTCGTGGATGGTATCCGGGGCAATGCCGCATCCCGTATCGGAGATTCGGACATCAACCTGCCGGTCGTAGAGTGCGGTTTCGATTGTCAGCGTGCCGCCGCCTCGCTCCATGGCATGAACCGCATTGGTGATGAGGTTGACGAGGACATGGAGCAATTCATCCGGGTTGCCTTTGACGGCGGCGTCAGGCTGGTACTGTTTGACCATTTCGATATCGTGAAAACTCGACGCGTAGCGCGCAATTTTCAGCGCTTCATCCAGCTTTTCGTTGAGAGGCACCAGCATATCCTCATGAGGGGAGGCGAGCCGTGAGTAGCGGGTGAGGTCTCGACAGATGGCACTTGTCCGTTTGACGGCTTCAATAATGTCCCGAGCCTGTTCGTGCACGGCGGTCAGGTCTCGTTCCTCTGTGAGGTTTTCCGCCAGGCCTAAAATGAGTTGCAGAGGGTTATTGATATCATGCGCGATGCCCGCGGCAAATGAGCCGATTCCCGCAAGCTTTTCCGATTGAAGGAGCTCGGCTTCGAGCTTGGCTTCATGCTGAATGAGCTTCCACAGCAGGCGGGAGGCTGATCCACTCAGGATGTTTGCGAGAGGAGGTTTGTGGGCATACAGATAGGTCTCCATGTCCGGATCGCCCGTGACGTCCAAAATCAGGTTCACGCCATGGTTGCTGATCAGATCCGGCACATTGGTGGTGATGGAAATCTGCAGTTCCCGCGCGCGTTCCAGCCCCGGCGCATCCGGATTACGGTCCGCAATGCCGGCGATTTCGAGCGATGGGATATGGTGCAGCAGATCGAGCAGCGCGCGGCCTCCGCGACCTGCTCCCAGAATGGCGACTTTGATGCGATCAGAACGTTCCACTCAGACGATCTCCCTACAGCGGGGCCGCGCCCCTATGACCGAGAAGCGCAAAGAGGGGCATGCCTCGTTCCGGCGCAGCGGAGAGTGCAGACGCATTGTCACAGCCGCGCAAGTTCCCGCTGTTCAATCGCTCGCGCAACGGCCGATTTCAGTTTCTCTCCTTCGACCGGCTTGACGAGATAATCCACGACGCCCTGTCGGAGGAACGAGGTCGCCATGTCGGTATCCGGGAAGCCTGTCAGCACGATCAACGGGACGCGAGGATAATGGCTTCTGAAGTAGGCAACGGCTTCGGCTCCGTTGATTTTCGGCATGCGAATGTCGCAGATGACGACGTCGAGGAGGAGCCGATTTTCACCGGCATTGATGACTTCGATCGCTCTCTCGCCATTTTCCGCTTCAATGACTTCATAGCCGGCTTTTTGCAGCGTCATCTTCACGACTCTACGAATGTCTGGCTCGTCGTCTACCACGAGCACCCGTCCCTCGCAGGCCTCTCCTCCGACAAAAAATCCAGATTTGAACTCATCCATGGCATCCTCCTTGGTTGATAGGTAAATGTGGTTGCGTCATGGCCGACTCGCCTGTTCTTGTTCCACATAAGCGCAATGCGTATGCCAGCATGGCGATGCGGCAAGGGCTCAAGTTTCCCTGCAAAGCCTTGTCTCTCCGTGACACGATGCAAGTACCTCTGGTGGCTATCCACCAACCTGTGCTGAAATCCACCACCAGGGCCTGGCTCGTTGCTTTGGTTGATTTGGTTTGTTTCGTTTGTTTGGTTGAACAAAACAAACCAGAGAAACCAGATGAATCAGATAGATGAGATAGACCGCGAATTGCCTTTGGGCTTACGGCTGGAGTATTCTGATAATGAGTGAGATTGGAGGGGGTATGATTACGCCGGATGTCCTGACAGAGTATGTGCGCCGGATGATGCCGGATGCCGCAGTCACGGTTTCGGACCTGACGGGCACGATGAATCATCTCAAAGTGGTGGTGATCTCAGCAGCCTTCGCAGGGAAGAATCTGCTGGATCGTCATCGCCTGGTCTATCAAGCGTTGGATGGCCCGATGAAAGATGGGCGGATTCATGCGCTCGAAATTACCGCGAAAACCATCGATGAAACTTAACAGGATGCTGAAAAAGGCCGCCAGCATCGTTCTCGGCGCATCGAAATCCTCAACGTACCCCAGAGGGTACGCCTCCGGTTTCGACTTGCCTGCGGCCTTGCTGGACGGCCTTTTTGAGCATCCTGTGCGGGTTCTCCCGTAATGGCACATGTGCGAATCAGAGAAGTCCTCGTACGCCAAAGTAAACGTATGTGTTACGCAACCTGCTAGGAGGTCGGACAATGGCAGATCCCATTCAAGAAGAAATTAACAAGGAAGTCGCCGCGCACAAGATTTTGATCTACGGCAAGGGCACCAAACAAATGCCGATGTGCGGGTTCACGAAAGAGACGATGCAGTTTTTCGACAAGTATGGGTACCCGTATGAACTCATCGACGTGTTGTCTCAACCCACCAAGCGAGAGGCGCTCGTCAAGATGACGAACTGGCCAACGCTCCCCAAGGTATTCATCGACGGGCAGTTTTATGGCGACACGGACATCCTCGATCCGATGGCGGCCAAAGGCGAGATAGAGCCGCTGCTGAAAAAAGCGTTCGGAAAGTAGGCCGACGGGCGGATACTCCGCCGCCTGCACCTTCGAGGGCACCCAACTAGCCCTTGCTCGCTCGAAGCCCGTAAACTCGTCCAAAGCGACTCAAACAGTACGCGCTTCGCCGTTGCTCACGAAGAGCAACGGTCGCAAGCTGCGGCAAGTTGTGTCCCGCCCTCTTCGGCGATGGCGGCGGAGTTCCGCCCATCAGCCTACTATTGTGGTTTCAGCAGCGGTTGGGAGAGGAAAAAGAAGAGAGGTCTGCTCGCGGAGGGAGCATGATCAGAATGTATTCCCTTGATGCGGCGCACAGTGAAAGATAATCTGGCTGCGCCCTTTAGCAGGGTTGCTGAGGATTTGCGTGTAACAAGGCGATCCCGTCTTGCGGCGCGGGCAGGACTTGGCTATCATAGCGCTATGACATCCCTTGACCGCATCAGTATCGATCCGACGATTCGGTTCGGAAAAGCTTGCGTCCGTGGCACTCGACTCACTGTCGGCGAAGTGCTGGGATATTTGGCAGGTGGCATGTCTGAAGCGGAAGTCCTGTCCAGCTTTCCTCAACTCACACACGAAGACGTGTTGGCCTGTCTTGCCTATGCCGCTGAACGCGAGCGTCGAACCCTGTCGATCCCTGCCGCTTGAGGGCCTGTGCGGTTGCTGTTGGATGAAAACCTTTCTGAATCTGTTCTCCCCGCAATAGCCGATTTGTATCCCGAGTCACTTCACGTTCGCCTGCTTGGCGCCGGGGGAGTCCCAGATGATGTGGTGTGGCGGTTGGCAAAGGAGCATGACTGCGTGTTAGTCACGCGCGACGAGGACTTTCTTCGCCTAAGCATTGTACGCGGCGCGCCGCCGAAGGTCGTCTGGCTTGCGGTGGGCAACTGTTTCAATCAAGAGGTCATTCGTCTGTTGAGAACACGTCATCAAAATATTCAAGAGTTCTACGGCCATGATCAAGCTACCTTTCTGACCCTCGGTGTCTAGGCAGGATTGTCCATGAGCGCTTCTGCTGCAATCGGCGATCCGCTGATCTTGTGCGCGAAGCGTCGGGTCCCGGTCATGAAAAAGAAAATAACCAAGTCCAGCGGCAATGTTTTTGTTGACCTTGGCTTTGATCCAGCCGAAGCCACCGTGCTCCTAATGCGAGCGGATCTGATGAGCGATCTTCGCCTCTACATCGAGAAGCACAAACTCACCCAATCTGATGCAGCTAAGCGCCTAGGCATTGCACAATCCCGCGTCTCTGACCTTGTACGTGGCAAATGGGATAAGTTCAGCCTAGAAATGCTGATCACACTGGGAGCGCGGATCGGGCGCACAGTTCGCGTAGAATTCGCAGCGTAATTGATCAGGTGCCAAGTCAAGCAACGACCCCACGGAGGTTCCCCGATTCGTCGGGGCTATCTCCCGGAACGCCCCTTCGTAAGAACATAAACTTTCCATCCGCTGATCGCACTGTCTCGACGAATTTTTCCAGCTGCTCTACCGAGGTTAGATTGTAAGAAAGCTGCCGACCCTGGTCTGGCGTGCGGATGTCGATTCCTGGGAAAATATTCTTCCAGAAAGCGAGGTCGCCCTCGAAGCGCATCTCCTGGTACATATTCACAGTTGCTTTATGCAGCTGTAATCGCCAGCGCCGGACTCCATCTGCGTTGTAATAAATTTTTCGGAGTTTGGCGCTGCTCCTCTGGGATTGTGCTTCCCGCAGAAAGAATTTTTGTATCGATTCATTTGGATTAAACTGAACTGCCTTTGTCCATTCAGCTTGCCGATCAACAGGGGAGCTGTCGGCAATCCCTTCTTGCGTGGAATTCCCTTGCCCCAATTTACGCCCGATAATTTGCGGGGCCAAGATTCTCATCGACTGATTTTTGTCGGTGGGGATGTATTGGGTAATCGCGATAGCGAGCACCTCCGCAAGGGCCATTTGTTCATTCAGAAAATCGAGTGATCCTCGCAATTCATCCGGAATCTCATCAGCTACTACGACCATACAAATACGACCCGTGGCGAGATTGTTTCTAACCTCTTCCCAAAACTCATCAGCCTTTTGCGATCCGAGTAAAAGATCTTCTAACTCTTTCTCTGAACTTTTATCGCGGCTCTTACATTGGCGATCAAATTCTTCTTGCAACGTTTTTACATCTAGGTTCGCAACAATGCTAGCTCCATACTGAACAATCTGGCCTACAACATCTCTTTTTATTTCTGGATTGATAGCGCGCTTTACCTCTACAATCGTAGGAATCCCATCTTGGTCGACAAATAGAAGATCGATCGGGAGCTTCGTACGGGGGATTCGAAATTGCTGTTTTATCAACATCCAGCGACGATCTCCATCGCCTGACCCTGTGTCGCATCCTAAGATACTTGGATATTCGGCAATAAGGGATTCCAAAATTATCTCTTTTTCATAGGGCGCAGGATTCAACCGTACTAGTGGACCGGACGCGTTGATGGTAAACATGATTCCCATGATTTTCCCTTTCGTAAGTTAGAATCACTGCGGTCACGATTTTTCAGCAGAACTGCGCCGTCTCTGATTTCAAGACTTTTCTCGTGCCAGTCTTTCACCGCGAACCATCGCGCAACCAGGCGAGCAGGACAATTCGCTCTCTCCCTGGTAGCGGAAATACCACTGATTACACTCAGAGCACTTTAGTGCCTGAGCCTTCCACAGCGGCGTGGGCTCTCCATCCTCCATTCCCATAGGGCTCGGCGGGTCAGTATCAAAGTTAATCCAAGACATTTCCGCTTACTCCTTTTTGATATGGCATCAACGGAATTTTGGCCTGATTCAGGTGAATAGTGTTAAGACATTTGGCGATTGGTCTATTTAAGCGCTGAAGAAGCAATCGCATCTTTCCAGGCTTCCACGATCATCACCATCGCCAGAGAATCGAGCTCGCAATAGCGCAGCAGAGCCTTCTCGATCAGTTGACGGCTTGTTTCATTTAAGCTCTCGAATTGGAGTCTCGCGTAAGCTGATGCAGCTGCGCCGCCTTCTGCAATGCCGAATTCCTCTGATGTGATCGCATCACCCGCTTCGTCGCCTAATAAATCTTGAGCATAGATTTTGAGCAAGTCATAGGGATCAGCCACCCCTCCATTGGCAGCCGGAACCCACCAGGTTTGATCCTTGTAATTCAAACTCCGGATACCATTTTTGGCCCCGTAAGTTGGCTGACTGTACTTCGCGCGCAGATAGTCCGATGTGTTCAAGACCGCTGGTAATACTTTCTTGATGGAATTGCTCCCTTTGGTGTCGGGGTGAAAATAGGCCTTCTGAGCCAGGACCCTCAGATCGACCATCGCCCGCGCACCGTCCTTGGTTAAGCTGCCAATGAACTCTACTAGCTCATTTTTATCGGTGGGCGGATCGACATCGTCATTCAACTGGGTAGCAATCCGTTCAAGTATGGTGTTCTCATGGTGGCTCCACATGAAGACCGTACCGGTATCTCTCTCTAACGCAGCTTTCAGTGTTCTAGCGAACTCGTAGTTCGGGAATATCCCTGGTTTCGCCAGCAGGAATTCATGAGCATGGCGCACATTGCCATCAGTTTCCATTGTATGGTGAGAAAACTGGAAGGCGATGTGTTCATATGGACGCATGCCTTTATAGAAGGGCAACGCCGCAGAGGAGGTTTCGAAGTCGATAAAGTGGTAAGGATACTTCCACTGGGACATCTCCGCTTTCATGAAATCTGCATCGAGATAAAAGCCACCCGTGTCCACTTCATGAGGTATGCCGGCGACTTGCATCCATTGCCGCTGCGAGTTACTAAGCCCTTGAACGCTCTCTTTATAGTTAAGGTCTTCCTGGCGAATCTGACTCAACCTGACAACTCCCTTGGCAATCAGCTTGTCTTTGCCCCGGAAGTTCCAGAGATCCAGAACCGTTCCTTGGTCTAGATCTTTATCCGTCCAGTTATTGGTACGCTTCCAGCACTCCCTAAATCCGTTCTTGAGGCCATTTTCCGACTCAGTTCTGAATTCGCAGTGGGTGCACTGGGACCCAAGCGAAGGCGTGATTCGCGAATCAGTTTTATAGGCCTGCGCCCATTGAGCGGCCAATTCCGGTAACGATCCGTGGCCTCCCGGATACTCAATCCCGTCCCTCATCACCTTCGTGATATAGCGATCGACATTCACCAGTGCCAGGACATTGTCGCCACATCCTTCATTTAAGGCACGGGGGTCTAGGTCAACCTTCACTGTTCCAGCTCGGCGTTCGATTTTGAATAGTTGATTCAATCCATTGATGGTGGCGTTCTTTGATTTGTCAGGCATCAGTAGATAGCTTGCAATGCGGGCGGTTGGATAGACGGAGCGGAGTACATGGGTCTGGAATGCGACGTCATGGATGTACAGGAGCATTCCCGAGGTGATTCCACCCCGCTTGCCTTCGATCTCGGGGGCGGTGGAGTCATACGACTTTGCCTTGACTTCGATGAGATGAACCACGTCCTTCTGTTTAACCAGGATGTCGATCCGGATGAAGAGGTCTCCATGACGAATGGCCGGCTCGAATAAGATGACTTCGTCACGTTTCAGGAGTTTTTTGGTTTCTTCCTCAGCCGTGGCATGATCCTTCGCTTTAATTTCTACTCCGTCGGGATACATGAGCTTTGCTAAGGCTCCGACTTGGAATCCTCCGTCGGCCAGCATCTCCAGGAACGAATCGTCCTTCTTGAGATTCTGATATTCGGTGTCCTTGCCTATGAAATACAGTTTCGTTGGACACTCAACGGCAAGCGTGAAGCGGGATTTTGTGAGGTATCGGGGCGGCATTTCAAAGAGGCGTACTTGTTAAGAAGTTCATAATGGATGCAGGCACGGAATGGGGTCTACAATCTTGATACCCGTTGAGGGCCTGCTTATCCACCTAGACGCTTTAGAGGGAATAGTTCAGCACTCAAAGGTTTATATTGCATGTTACTGATTGAGGCCAGCAAATAGTGCGTTCCCGCTCTTCGACACGTTCAGGACGAACGGGCTTCAGGGCTACCGTTCGTGAGGTCTTGGGGTCGTTGCTTGACTTGACACTTCCATCTAATTGTTAGAAACCATCGACGGCCTGGATTAGATTAGGCGGCGGCATTTTTCACAGGCATCTACATCAATCCCACACAGCAGATCCGAAGGAACGCATGAATAGACTTGGTTCACTTTGGCTGCTGCTTCTTATTTCTCTTTCCACTGTGACGGGCTGTGATGTCGCGACTGATCCTGCGACGCGGCTAGCGTTCGATCTCGAGGCCGGCACGGGGAGCTTGGGTCGCGAGGCTGGTGCCACGTACAGTATTCAGCACAACCAGCCGTCGAAGTCTGGGGAGTGCGTTGGACCGTACAAGGTGCAGCTCGATAAGGTGGGAGCGTTGATTATCTGGTGCAACGATGCTTCCGGCAACACCGTATCCAGCCATAGCACGTCCTACCATGCGCGTTTTGTCGATACTCCTCAAACATACATATTGGAAAAACCGGCTAGTACGGCCCTGACTATCGATCTCGAACGACGCAACGATCGGGCCGTGATCACCAATGTTCGTTAGCTTGCGAAAGTAGGCCGTCGAGTAAATTTCCGATGGTCCGTCCAAGCTCGCTCATTATCTCTTCAGGGATGAGGGCTGATTGATCTCCCACTGCGCGCGTCCAACGAGGGCCTTTGTAGGCCGCGCGTTGCGTGAGCACAGGAGATCATCAGGCTCCATCCCCTTACCTCTTGGCTTCCGGCGGCGGCCAATTCAACTCTGCGTGGCGGCCGCAATAGAAGCACGAGAGGCGGTAACGGGCTTTGCGTCTGGGGTTCGGCATGGAGGTGAAGGTGATGGGGGTGTCGTCGAAGGGGCACGTGGGTTGATCGTGGAGGAGATGCACCTCGGCCATCATCGTGATCGAGGCGCCGTCCCACGGCGGGGTCGGCTGTTCCTTACCGGTAATCAGCTCCTTCGTATGACATAGCTTACATTCGGCTTCGTAGATCTTGATCCGACCGAGATGGGGGGTGTGGTCTGTGACATTCATCGCTCCGCCGCACCCAGGCTGAGCACAAGTCAGATGTTCGTGCTGCAAGGCCTGGACAAACCGACCGTGTGCCGTCCGTTCCTGTTCTGATTTCATGATGCCTCCCTCATGTTCTACTTTTTCGGGGATGGGGGCTGATTGATCTCCCCTTGCGCGCGTCGAACGAGCACATTCTGATCGTGCGCGTTCCGCGAGCACAGGAGATCATCAGGCTCCATCCCCTCACACTCCCCACGCCCCGCTGATCTGAATATTTGCCCCGTTCACATAGCGTGCTTCGTCGCTGAGGAGATAGCGCACCGCCGCCACGGTGTCATCTATCGTCCCAATGTATCCAGCTGGGATGCGTTTGGTCATGCCGGCTAGCTCTCCCGGTGGCGCGCTGCCTGAATCGATGAAGCCGGGCGAGATGGCATTGACGGTAATGCCGTGAGGCGCCAGCAGTTTGGCCAGGGTGCGAGTCAGAATCAAAACGCCGGCCTTGGCGATGTAATGGGCCGTGACGTCCGGCTGGGATACCATTTGATCGGCGTTGGCCATGCTGAAACTGATGATGCGCCCGGACTTGCGAGCTTTCATGCCCGGCGCCACCGCTTGGGCCAGATAGAAAATAGGATGGAGATTGCCGTCGAACATCTCGTTCCAGCCCGCGACCGTTTCCTCAAACAGGTTCACACGATGGTAGGGGCCGGCGCCGTTGATCAGCGCATCGATCTGCCCCCACTGTTGTTCGACGTGGGTCACGAGCCCTTTGGCCGCCTGGGGGTCCGACACGTCACAGCGAATCGAGAGTGCACGGCATCCCCGATCAGTGATGGCGTCGGCGGTGGCTTTTGCCTCTGCCTCGCTCGTGCGGTAGCAGATGGCGACCGACCACTGTTGCGCTGCCAGATCGAGCGCAATTCCCCGTCCAATGCCCTTGGCCCCGCCTGTGATGAGTGCTACTCGTTCTGCCATCGATGATCCCTTTCGCGCTGGGTGTGGTCGCCAGATATCTTATCGGGTTTTGAGCCTCGTCGCGAGGAGCTGTATGGCTCCGGCTGTTCGTATGGAGAAGGACCGGTCTTGCTTGGGTTTCTTGTTATCTTCCTGGCATTCTGCGATGAGCGATTGTAAGTCTGCAATGGTGTCCACGTCGCGCCAGGCAGAGGTGAGTCCGATGGATAGACCCAGTGTTTTGGCATTCTGTTGCGTGACAGCGAGGACTCGATCGGTGGACCAGGGCACTCCAGTAAAGAGTTGTTCTGCCGGCTGCTTGAGCCCGATGAGGTAGTAGCCGCCGTCCAGTGCCGGCCCCAAAACCACGTCCGATTTTCCCAGCAACGTGAGCGCCTCCTGATAGACCGACAGGGGCAAGGTTGGGATATCGGTTCCCACGATGATCACCTGCGTATAGCCTTTGGCGAATAAGTCGGCAAACGTCCGGTGCATCCGCTGGCCCAGGTCATCTCCTCTTTGATCCAACAGGCGGACACCTTGCCGCTCTTCCATAATTTTGAAGAACACCAATTCAGACGAAGGCGCGCAGGCCAAGTATCGATGGAAGGGGAGCTGCAATTTTGTGACGGTGAGTTTGGTGCGTTCCAGCATGTCGAGGACGAAGCTGCCGTGCAGGGTGGCCGCCTCGTCAGGCGTCAGCGGCGGGCAGAGACGCGTCTTTACCTGGCCCGGTATCGGAGCCTTGGCGAAGATCACGAGAGCAGCCTGAGGCGTCAGCCGTGAGGCATCAGTCGATGGTCTACTTTTCAAGCTTGCCACCCCTCACGATCTGTATTTATCGGACGGCTTTGTACCATTTGGCCAAATGCGATGGACTGATACCGATCCAATACAGGAACCGCAATATCCACATCAAGAGGATTGTTCTCAAGGGTCCTTGCTGTTCCCAGCGCCGGAAAGATGTGGTTACGGTCGCGGTTAGGGCCGCGGTCGCTCCCGCTTGTTTGAGTCTGCCGGAGAACTCGATATCCTCCATCAACGGCATGTCGGCGAATCCTCCCATCTGCTCGAAGATAGGGCGGCGCACAAACAGGGCCTGATCGCCGGTGGCGAGACCGCTCAGTCTCGAACGCCAGTTCATCGTCTTGCTAATGATAGTTCCCCACATCGATGGCCGATCGAATCGGACATCGAACCGCCCGCCTGCCATTCGTCGATCAGCCAGCGCCCTGTTGATGACGGTATTGGCATCGCGTGGAAGCTGCGTGTCGGCATGGAGGAAGAGCAAGATCTCTCCGTGGCTGGCCTTTGCGCCTTCGTTCATCTGCCGGGCGCGCCCTGGGGGAGCAGTCACCCAATGGACAGGGCTGAGTGCTGAGGACTGAGTCTTAAGGCGGTACGATTCGAGGAGCGCAGGAGTTTCATCGGTGCTTCCTCCATCGACCACGATAAGCTCTTCGAAGCCAAGCGAGGCGGTGTGCGCGAGTGTCGCTGCGATCGTTCGCTCTTCGTTTAAGGTAGGGATGATGACCGAAATCGTGATCGCCATGACACGTCAGCCGTGAATGGTTTGTTTGGTTTGTCTCGTCTATTTGGTTAAACCAGATAAAGAGACCAGATGAACCAGAGAAACAAAACAAACCAGATCAACCAGACAGACGGGATTTACTAGGCGCGTTTTTTGGGTTCGTAGAACATGAAATACATGACGACCACCACGGTGGTCCAAAACAATACTTGTTTGTGCCAGAAGAGGACTTCCCCATAGTGGAAGAAGACGGCTGCAAGCACGAGCGCGCCGCCGATGATGCTGTAGCGGAGAGTCGGGTTTTCGACAACCGAATTCGCCCACACGGCGACCCCGGCGAAATAAATCACGAAGGGAATGGCATCGATCTCGAATCCCCCGCTGATCGAGAGAAACACGCTGAGGAAGCCAATAAAAATGAGGGCGGTGCCCATGACCATCCCGGCGACACGCATCTGGCTGTCGCCTCCGGAATCGTCCTCCGGCTCGCGACGCTCTGGCTCGTTGGTCGGTTCTGGCGGCATGGTCAACTGGTTCCAATCTATTCGTTAAACGTGAAGCGTGAAACGGCCAAATCAAGAGCGAGCGATGCTTCGCGCGATATCCTTTGCGGATACTGAGTATCAGGGTTAGATCTTAAAATGCTTGCTCAGGGTCAAGCCTTGGCGCTGATACGAGGAGCCAAGCGCCGCGCCATAGAGCCGGCTGGGGCGTGCGAGCATCCTGTCGTATACAACCTTGAAAAATGTTTGTCCATCATGGATTAAGAAGGGCACGTCGTGGGGGCGGACCTCCAGAACCACTTGAGTGCCGTGCAGCTCGCCGCGGCCGTACCCGAATCCCGGGTCGAAAAACCCGGCATAGTGAGTCCGTAACTCGCCACAGGCTGCTTCGAACGCGACCATCTCGGCCGCATAGCCGGCGGGGACGCGAATCCGTTCTTTCGACGCGAGAATATAAAACTCCTCCGGTTCCAAGAGAAGACTGTCTTGGCGGTGGCGATAGAGGGGTTCCCAAAAATCGAGCGCGGCATAATGCCCGACTTTCGACAGATCGATGACGTGGCTATTCTTTTTCGCCCGATAGCCGATGATCGGCGCGCCGCTCCGGTCGTCTCCCTTCAGATCGATGCGGAGAAACAGGCCGCGATCCGTTCGGAGATCGCGGGCGCCCAGCGCATGCTTTACAGGGAGGTTGTGGTAGAGCAGGGGCTCTCGTGTGTGGAGTGTCTGAAGCGACCGGTCTGACACGGTGGCGTCGCCGCGTACGAAGCGAATTTGATTGAGTGAATATCCGGTCTTCACCTTGATCGCGAACGAGCGAGGAACGATTTCCAAATAGAGGGGACCGGAATAGCCGGCTCGAATCTCGTCGAATCCGGTGTTGAGATCTGTCACGACGCGGGTAAAGACGTCTAGCCGTCCGGTCGTACTTTTTGGATTGGTCCGTGCTCGAAGGGCTTTGGGTAACGCCACGTGCTCCAAGAGCGGAACCAAATAGACGTGGCCTTTTTCGAGGATGGTCCCCTCAGTCAGGTCCATCTCGTACATCACGAGGTCGGATTGGTAGAAGTCCAGGACGTTGAGCCGGCTTGTGATCTCGGACAATTCCGGAAGAAAGCTGCTGATCAGCCGATAGGCCTTGCGCCCGAGCCGCAGATCGAGGCTGGCCGGCTGGATCTGCCGGTCTTCGATCGGCACGTCGGCGTGGATGGCGCCGCTCGCGATCAGCTGCGTAATCTGTTGGTAGGGCAGAATGCCCTGCATGGCGCCGGTGCTCACAGGTCGTCGTGCGCTCCATTGCCGCACGATTCCAGTGTCGGCGCTGCGCTGACCATCGGCAGCTCCCGCGCAGATCCTTGCGGCGGTTGCGGATAGTGGAAGGCCTTGTTCTCATAGTTCTTCAAGAGAACCCCTGCGGCATCCATGTGCACCATGTAGTCGCCGGGGAGCAAGGGGATCTTGCCACCCCCGCCCGGCGCATCAATGACGAAGTGCGGGACCGCCATCCCGCTGGTATGGCCTTGCAACGACTTCATAATGTTCAGTCCCGTCTCGACCGTGGTGCGGAAATGATTCGTGCCCTTGGTCAGGTCCGCCTGGTAGAGATAGTAGGGTTTGATGCGAGCGAGCAGGAGTTGATGCATCAACCGTTTCATGATGTCCGGATCGTCGTTGACGCCTTTGAGCAGCACGGTTTGCGCGCCGAGCGGCACTCCGGCATCGGCCAACATTCCGCAGGCCGCTTTCACTTCCGGAGTGAGTTCGTCCGGGTGGTTGAAATGCAGGTTCATATAGATAGGATGATACTTCTTCACGATCGCGCAGAGTTCCGGCGTGATCCGTTCCGGCAACGTGCCGGGCACTCGAGAGCCGAGGCGAATCAGTTCCAGATGCGGGATGGTCCGCAGGGCTTTGAGGATCCGCTCCAATAAATAATCCGGCAAGAGCAAGGGGTCGCCGCCAGAGAGAATGACGTCGCGCACTTCTGTATGCTCGCGCAGGTAGGCGATGGCCTGGTCGAGCTCACCTTTCTTGAGGAATCCCGGTTTCCCGACCAGCCGTTTTCTCGTGCAGAACCGGCAATAGATCGGGCACTGGTTTGTCACCATCAAGAGGACACGATCCGGATATCGATGAACAAGATGCGGGACTGGACTCATGAGGTCTTCTTCGAGAGGATCGTCCTGCGCTTCGAAGTCGTCCATCTCAGCGATGTCAGGGACCACCTGTTTCCAAATGGCGTCGCCTCTTTCTTTGATCGTCGCCAGTACTGTGGGAGTAATGCGCATCGGATAGTCGCCCACGATGGCTTCGATTTCTTTCGCATCGACACCGAGCCGGCTCGCCAAATCTTTTGGCTTCACTATGCTGTCGGCGAGAATGCGTCTCCATGCTTCCATGCGATCTCCTTTACTGATACTGCCGAAGGATCGACAGGCCTGTAGGCGCTAGCTGCCGGTGATCCGCTCCTGACCGTACATCTGATCCAGATGATCGAGAATGTCGTCCGTTTCTGTCAGCACGGTGTCTCCGTCCTTGAGGACCGGGACATAATATTGCCCTGAAACTTCGTGGACCACTTTGCGCATCGGGCGAAAGTCCGGCACGACGACCTGTTCGTATTCGATGTGGAGGTCCGCCAGTTTTCGGCGCACCACCTCGCAGTCGGGACACCAGGCGACGTGATAGAGGGTCATTGCCATAAACGTTCAGTCGTCAAGTCGAAACTCATCAAGTCTTAGAGTCATCATGAAGAAACAGATACAGGCGTTATGACCTTCAGACTTTATGACTGTCGGACTGTTCCTGTGCGACTGCGCAGGGCACCATAACAGCGTCTTTCATCCCGTGGATCACTTTTTTATCCGCCGGGCAGATGGTCGCCAGGATACCAGCCAGTTCGGTCGTTTCGCCACTCACGAAATAATAGGGTGAGAGTCTGGCGCGGCCGGACATGCGATTCATTTCACCGCCCACGGGATCGAAGTAGTCGAGTTCGTACAGGCGGCCCTTGTGAAACTCCTGCAGGATATAGGGTGTTTGAGGAAAAGAAACCAGAGCCTTGTCTATGGCGCCGGCCCATTCACCTTGAGGCATATCGTGTCCGACCGATACGCCCCGGCTGCCCCAGGCCAGTTCAGAAAATCCCGATGGCTTGATCACGAAGTGTCGTTCTTTCTGGGTTGCCGCGGCCAGATCCCGCCAGCTCATCACGGCCCGTCCGCCGATGGCTAAGCCTGGAATTGTCGCGGATGGAGGGATCGGCGCAGGATCGAGAATCCATGTACGCGGCATGATCGTCGTCAAGTGCAGAAAGACCTCCTGACCCAATGCCTGTTCCCAGAAGGGCCGCAAGGTTGGGTGATGGAGGAGCGCAAATGCGAGTTTTTCTTCCAACGCCGGCTTGTATGGGGGCGTGACGACGACGCGGTCTTTTTTAACCGCATATTGGATGAGTTCGGATTTGGGGATGTTCAAGAGATCGAATAATTCGTAGAAGCGATAGATCAGAGCGATCGGCCGGTCCATTCCCTCGCCGCTGATCCAGAGACCCTCTTCAGTGAATCGAATCTGGCGAGGTTCTACACAATAGGCGTCAAAACCGATCGCTCGAAGCCGGGTCGCGAGCCACGTCATTTCCGGACGGTAGTCTTTGGCTTCTTCCGACATCAGAATTGCGACGCATCCGCTCTGCTGGCCGAGCTGGGCTTTGGCCATAGCTGCAAATCCCCGCACCATTCCCTCGGTGCCTCCCACGATCTCCAGGGGGCGACCATCGCCCAATGACCATTGACTGTAGATCTCCGTCAACGCTCCGGTTAATCCGATTCCTCCGGGAACTGAGTCGAGCTCGGTGATGACCATGCCGTCCTGGGTGGGGATGATGTCTGGTCGGATAACCGCGGGAAGCTGGTCTCGAAATCGTTTCATCCGGCTGTACGTGAGCAGGCTTTCCGGCTTCCCTTGATCGAGGTATCCCGCGACCCAGGCCGGTTGAAGGCCGCGCACACTGTCGATATACAGGCGGTTCAAGGCTCGGTAAAAAGAGAGGAGCTGCGGTCCGAGTCGGTGGAAAAAATCCAATTGCTCTCTTGTGAGAGAAAATGGTGTGACGGCAATGCGCCAGGTTGTTGTGGTCGTAGCGACTTTGGGGTCTACAGTCTGCCCGGGCAGAGGCGGAAAGAGTCCAGCGTGGATCAGCTGGTCACGGATAATCCCGCATCGGTGTAGGAGGTCGGAGGTAGACAAGTCAGGTAGAGGCAGTATCCATGTGAATGAGAGCCCCTCATGCGAGGTGAAAGAACTGTAACATGGGCTTTATGAGCGTACAAGGGGAGGGGCAAGGTGAGGGAGGGACGACAACACGAGTTCCAAATGAAGAATAGGACATAGTAAGGGGGGTATCCGTTGCGAGAAGGAATCGATAAAAAGTAACATCCCCTTGGGCGCCTCTGCCGAATGGTGCTAGTATGAGCCGCGCGTCGATTGGAACCCTTCTATGCCGCATGTACTGGTGATCCGGTGGGTGCTTTGGTGACACCACCGATCGCTCTGCCACAAATCGTACCGAGCCGTACCTGTCTTCAGTGCGATGTCTGCTGTCGGTTCCCGGACCCCGATAGCGCCCTCCGTCCGTATTTTACCGAGAACGAAATCGCTGGAGCTTTGGCCAGTGGCGTTGAGGAAACGGCCTTTCCCAATCGGCGCGGGTCGCAGGTGATCTTGGTTCCCGAGTCCCATGGAGAGGGATATCGCTGCCCGATGTTCGATGCAGGCACCTCAACCTGCCGAATCTATGAGCAGCGTCCACTCGATTGCCAGCTCTATCCGCTGGCGCTGATGTGGGATGAACCGCACGATCAGATACTGTTGGGGTGGGATACGAAATGTCCCTTCATGCGAGAGGAGATTCCGGAGGAGATTCAACGTCATGCCGACCGAGTGATGGCCTTGCTCGATCGACCGGGCATCTGTGAGCAGATTGTCGCGCATCCCCGTCTCATCGGGCGGTTTCAAGAAGACGTGGTCGTGCTTGCCCGCCTTCCGCGCCTCACCGGTGCCTTGACCGGTCAATGGGGGCCTGCGCCGCTGCATCGGTTCACGTTGGACGATGTTCCACGCATGACGATGGCGCTCGATCAATCCGGATTATGCGGCCCGCAGTCACTGGCGGCCTATTCACCGGCCTATCATTACATGTGGAATGGATTACTGACCTATTGGTGGATGGAACTTCAGGGGGCCTTTTGCCTCTTCGCGCAATCGCCGGACGGCTGGTTCATGCCTCTGCTTCCGATTGGGAACGACCCGATCGATGCGCCCCTGTGTGAGGCGATGGGACTGTTGCGCCGCTGGAACGGTGACTCACCGGTCAGTCGCGTTGAGAACGTGTCAATCCGATCGGTTCCGGAGTTCGAGCGGCTGGGATATCGTGTGACGCCCAAGGAGCCGGACTATTTGTATCGCGCGGTGGACCTCGCGGGCTTGGCGGGCGACCGGTATAAGTCTCAACGCGCATTGTGCAATCGATTCGAACGAGAGCAGTCCTTTGAGATGAACTCCTACGAGGTGAGAGACCGTCAGGACTGTCGTGCTCTCCTGGGGGATTGGTCTCGGCAGAAGCGAGCTGAAGGACTTGAATCGTTCGGTGCGATGCTATTGGCTGACGCAACGCCGGCTCACGAAGTCATTTGGTCTCAGGCGCCGGCACTTCGAGTCACAGGGAAGGTCGTCAGAACACACGGTAGGTTGTGTGCCTACACATTCGGCTATTGGTTGACCAATGCGACCTTCTGTGTCCTTTTAGAGGTGACGGATCGGACGCTTCCAGGTCTTGCGCAGTATGTATTTCGGGAGACCTGCAGGACTGCCCTGGCGGAAGGGGCTGAGCATATCAATGCAATGGACGATGCAGGCCTTCCAGGATTGCGAGCGTCGAAACAGGCCTATCATCCCGCCATGCTGATTCCCAACTTCGTGGCCTCTCCGGCGTGTGAATCATGAAGACCTCAATGGCCTTGTCATTCCTCGATCTGCGCCGCTATCGATGGCTGCCCTATCTTCTGGTCGCCATGACCCTGCTCGCGGTTTTCGCCGGTGTCGGGCTGATTCGATTCGTCGAAGCCCGCGTGGTGCAAGCGACGGGAGGAGAACTCACGCTCGCCGCCGCGGAAGTGGCTGAGAAACTCGACCGGATGTTGTTCGAACGCCAAGGCGACGCGCTGACGATGGCTCGATCCTTGGAGTTGCGGGTTTCCGATCAGAAATATCTCTCCGAGTATCTGAACTGGATGAAGCAGGAGTATTCTCCGACCTACCTGTCGTTAGCGGTTATGAATGTTCAAGGGACGGTCGTGGCGGCGACAGAGTCCTCGTTGATAGGACGCGACCGCAGCCGTGACGCATCGTTTATCACGGCTCGCGCGACGCGACGGCACAACATTGCCGACGTCGCGGTTCGAGAAACAGCGGAGAGCGGTATCGATACGGTTATGTTTACGGCTCCGATTCTCGATGCGCAAGGAACATTCCTTGGCGTCGTGAGCTCACAGGTGGGAGTCTCATATTTGGAGGAGGCCACGACTAGAACCATTCGCTCATTTGAAGCTCGACGAGAAACGGGCGTGCGAGTCGAGTATCAAATGTTGACGAAAGAGGGCCGGGTATTTGTCGACTCGAATCTGTCTCACAAAGGAGACATTAATCTCAAGAAGATGGGGCTTCCATCGGCGTTGCAGAGCGAGGCCGGCGTGCCGGGATTCATCGAAGAGGAGCATCTGCGCCGGCATGTTCAAGTGGTCACAGGCTATGCGCGGACCAATGGTTTTGGAGATTTCCCCGGATTGGGATGGTCGATTCTGGTTCGAATGGATCGGCAAGATATCTTGGCGCCCAGCCATACCTTCTTATGGAAGGCCGGGATCGTCGGCGGGGTCGTCTGGATTCCCATGATGGGACTGTTATTCTGGGCCACGGCGCGATTGCGCGCAGAGCATCGGCAGGCTCAACAGGAAAGCGCCTGGGCGAAAGCCGCTGAAGCCGCCTTGCTCCAGAGTCAGGAGCGAAATCGCGCCATCGTCGATACCGCGTTTGACGGGGTGATTACCATCGATTCGACCGGGATTGTGACCGATTGGAATGCGCAGGCCACGGCGATTTTCGGATGGTCCCGCGAGGATGCGATGGGACGGGTTCTTTCCGAAACCATTATTCCTGAGCGGGATCGTCAGGCGCACGAACATGGCCTCCGTGAATTTTTTCGAACAGGGGCTGGAGCGATCCTCAATCGCCGGATTGAAATTATCGCCCAACACAAGGACGGGCGTGAACTTCCCGTTGAGCTTGCGGTATCGCCGGCAAAAATAGGGGATGCGTACATCTTCAGCGCGTTTATCAGAGATATCACTGATCGCCGTCGGGCTGAACGGCGTCTCGCATCTCAGTATGCCGTGACCCGAGTCCTTTCCGAGGCGGCGACCCTGGAAGAGGCTGTTCCGAAAATCATTCAGGCTATTGGGGAGAACTTGGAATGGGACGTGGGTCTGTTCTGGCGGGTAGACCGGGCGACCGGGGTGCTGCGCTGTTTCGATCAGTGGAAGGCGCCGTCCATACAAGCCGATCCCTTTACCATGGACACCTGGCAGCGTGTGTGTGCACGCGGCGAAGATTTGCCTGGACGGATTTGGGCCAGTGGGAAGTCGGCTTGGGTGGCGGACGTCACACAGGACACTCATTTCACTCGCGGGGCGCAGGCTCGACAGGCTGGGCTTCACTGCGCCTTTGGGTTTCCAATTCTTGTAGGGAGTGAGATCGAGGGCGCCATCGAATTCTTCAGCCATTCGGTAAGGCAGCCTGACGATGAGTTGTTGAGAATGGTCGAAGACATCGGTCTCAAGATCGGCCAATTCGGTGAGCGGGCCAGAACAGAAGGGGTGTTACGAGAAACCGAAGCGCAGCTGCGACAGGCGCAGAAGATGGAGGCGGTGGGACGATTGGCCGGCGGCATGGCGCACGATTTCAACAATCTTCTCACGGTGATTCGAGGGTATAGCGAGTTGCTCCTGGGCCGTCTGGGACCCAGCGATGCCATGCGGAAGGATGTGGAGGAAGTGAAGAAGGCGGCGGATCGGGCCTCCGGATTGACCCGTCAATTGCTGGCCTTCAGCCGTCGTCAGTTCATTGCCGCGAAAGTTCTCGATCTCAATGCCCTCGTCGCCAATATGGACGGCATGCTGAGGCGTCTGATCGGTGAAGATATGGTCGAATTCAGCGCCGAACTCGATGCTTCGACCGGCGCCATCAAGGCAGATCCCGGACAGGTCGAACAGGTCATCATGAACTTGGTGGTCAATGCGCGTGATGCGATGCCCAAGGGCGGGCGACTGACGATCGAAACCACGAATGTAACGATCGGGAAAGAGGCAAGCCTGGACGCCGCGGGGGTGGAGCCGGGATCGTATGTGTTGCTGGCGGTTCGTGATACCGGCCATGGGATGGATGCTGAGACTCGATCGCATCTGTTCGAGCCGTTCTTCACAACAAAGGAAAAAGGGAAAGGAACGGGATTAGGACTCTCGACCGTCTATGGCATCGTCAAGCAAAGCGGAGGAAGTATCTTCGTGGAGAGTGCTCCCGATCGGGGCACGACGTTCCGGATCTATTTCCCACGGGTTGAACAAGAGGTACTGGGCCCGACTGGGGCGGTTGAAGCGATCGATCCGGCACGTGGCCGCGAAACGATTCTCTTGGTCGAGGACGAGCCGGCGGTCCGAGGTCTCGTCCACGAGACGTTGCGGCTCCATGGTTATACGGTGCTGGAGGCGCGCCATGGCATCGAGGCCCTCATCACGAGCACAAAGTATGTGGGACCCATTCACCTATTGTTGACGGACGTCGTCATGCCACAGATGAGCGGGCCGGAAGTCGCGGAGAAAATCCTGACCGTTCGACCGGAGATCAAAATACTTTACATGTCGGGGTATCCAGACCATCCGGTGTTTGACCAAGGCGGTGTGAGCCGCCAGACCGGATTTTTGCCGAAGCCCTTCTCCCCCCCTGTGCTTACGCAAAAGGTGCGCGAGGTGTTGGACAGCGTGAAAGCGGCGTAGGATGGAGGCTGATGATCTTCTACTGCTCGCGCAACGCGCGGCCTCCGAAGGCCCTCGTTGGACGCGCGCAGTAGAAGATCAATCAGCCCCCATCCCTGGAGAGATAATGAGCAAGCTTGGACGGAGCATGTATATTGTTCGATGCGCGCAGTAAAGGGCAGCCTCGGCCACTCCCTCCAAGAGATAAGTGTGAGAAATCGGAAGGTCGCCTGCTTGACTGTGTTCTGATACCCCAGCCGGATCGCTTGATCTTCAGCCTCGGTTCCGTTTATCGTGGCTGCGCTGAACCAGATAAACCAAATAGACGAGATAGACCAGAGAGACAGAGCGATGCAGCAAGGACGAGAACTCGACATCGGGCGCTATCGAATCACACAAGAGCCATTCTACGCGGAAGTTCGTGGCGAGATCGGTTTGTTCACGATTGCCGCGAACAGCAAAATGCCAGTCATGCTCAAGGGACCAACCGGCTGCGGTAAGACCCGATTCATTCAGCATATGGCGTACCGGCTTGGCCGCCCCTTGATTACAGTGGCCTGCCATGAAGATCTCACCGCCTCCGATCTTGTGGGGCGATATCTGCTCAAGGGCCAGGAGACGGTCTGGGCCGATGGGCCGCTGACGCTCGGCGTGAAGCATGGCGCGATCGTCTATTTGGACGAAATCGTTGAGGCGCGTAAGGACACGACGGTCATCATCCATCCCCTGAGCGACGATCGCCGTTTCCTGCCGATCGAGAAGAAAGGTCAAATCCTCGAAGCAGCCGACGACTTCCTTCTGGTCATTTCCTATAACCCCGGCTACCAGAGCGTACTCAAGGATTTGAAGCAAAGCACCAAGCAGCGCTTTATGGCGATTGAGTTCGACTATCCGGCGCCCGATGTGGAAACCACAGTGGTCGAGCGAGAGGCGGGGATCAGCCGTGATCTTGCGGCCAGCTTAGTCAAGCTCGGCGGAAAGGTACGGAACCTCAAGAATCACGGCTTGGAAGAAGGGGTCAGCACCAGATTGCTGATCTATGCCGGGACACTCATTCGACAGGGTGTGGCAACCGACCGAGCCTGCGATGTGGCGATTGCCCGCCCGATTACGGACGATCCTGATATGCAGCGCAGCATTCAGGAGTTGGCGAAGGCCATTTTCTAATCCCTGTCACGGATGAACTCGCTGATCGTGCAGGACACCAAAGATGGAGCGATCCTGACCGTTCACGTCCAACCGAAAGCCTCCACCACAGAGTGTGTGGGCATTTACGGCGATGCGCTGAAGATTCGAGTGGCTGCTCCACCAGTCGATGGCGAAGCCAACGGTGAATTGATCCGATTTTTAGCCCGCCGGCTATCGATCCCTTTTACATCTGTGCAGATTCATTCCGGTACAAACGGGCGGCATAAACGTGTGCTCATCAAAGGAGCCACCGTGCAACTGGTTATGACTCGTTTTGGTCTTGGAGATCGAAAGGGACAGGCGAAGCCATGACGCGCAGAGGTTTGTTTATCGTTGTGGGATCGCTCGTACTCACCGCATGCTCAACGGCGCAACCTATTCTGTATCCGAATGCACATATGCAGTCAGTGGGAAAAGAGATTGCAGAGAAGGATATTGAGGCTTGCCGGGAATTGGCAGAATCGGCAGGGGCCGAGGAAGGCAGTGGGAAGGCCGGTCGTGTTGCGACCGGCACTGTAGTGGGCGGCGGAGTCGGTGCGGCAGCCGGGGCGGTCGGCGGAGCCATTTCAGGTTCAGTAGGCCGCGGTTCGATGATTGGCGCAGCAACCGGGGCGGTGTGGGGATTGTTGATCGGACTCTACCATGCCTTTGCTGGTCCGTCACAACCAAATCAGGCCTATACGAACTTCGTGAATCGGTGTCTGCAAGAAAAAGGATATGAGGTGACCGGGTGGCAATAAGAAGAGAATTGCGAGACGGTGGGGTCGGTCTCTTTGCTCGCGCAACGCGCGGCCTCGGAAGGCCCTCGTTGGACGCGCACAGTAGAGCCCAGCCCCACCATCTCGCAATGAAGAGAGTACCATCCCGGTGAGAAAAAAGGAGGGTGAGGGATTGAGGAAGTTTCAGGGCATCGTTATTCCTAGTTTAATTCTATGCCTTGCGGCCTGTGCGGGGC
>Ga0187894_10001619_pt1 | contig 28465 bp, 28 predicted proteins | sample GBC1701081metaG_FD_136650 | JGI IMG/M metagenome (GOLD analysis project Ga0187894, IMG submission 136650) | White microbial mat communities from a lava cave in the Kipuka Kanohina Cave System on the Island of Hawaii, USA - GBC170108-1 metaG ...
GGCGGCGCGCAGCCCCGACGGGAGGGGGCGCCCGACGCACGGTCGTTGGAGGGAACCCCCCTCCCCAACCCTCCCCCACCCAACCCTCCCCCACAAGGGGGGAGGGGGCATGAGGGTTTGCTGTGGAAAATCTCCTGTCCGCCGACCGACGGTGCCCGGGTCGTCGCGGCGATCCGCGACCGACGGCCCGACGCGCAGGCGCTGTATGACTGGTCAGGCGGCCTGGTCTGGCTGTCGCTGGATGCCGCCGGCAGCGACGATGGCGCGCATGTCGTGGTGCGTGCGGCGCTGGGCAGCGGCCATGCCACCCTGGTGCGTGCGCCCGACGCGGTGCGCGCGCGGGTGCCGGTGTTCCAGCCCCGGTCGCCGGCGCTGGTGGCGCTCAGCCACCGCGTGAAGGAGAGCTTCGATCCCACCGGCATCTTCAGCCGCGGGAGGCTGGGGTGAACGCGCACACCCTCGGTGCCTTCATGGTGAGCTTGTCGAACCATGAAGCGCTTTTCCGCTTTTCATTCGGTCGCTAACACATGCAAACCGCCTTCACCCAGGCCCAGCTCGCCGAACCCGATATCGCGACCGCCAACACGATCCTGCGCAAGTGCGTGCACTGCGGCTTCTGCACGGCGACGTGTCCGACCTACGTGACCCTGGGCGACGAGCGCGACAGCCCGCGCGGGCGCATCTACATCATCAAGCGCATGCTGGAGGAGGGCCGCGCTGCCACCGCCGAGGACACGCGCCACATCGACCGCTGCCTGTCGTGCCTGGCCTGCATGACGACCTGCCCGTCGGGCGTGAACTACATGCACCTGGTCGATCACGCGCGGACCCACATCGAAGCCACCTATCGCCGGCCGTGGGGCGATCGGCTGCTGCGCCGGGTGCTGGGCGTGCTGATGCCCAGCCCGCGCCTGTTCCGCTGGTCGCTCGTGCTCGGCCAGGTGGCCAAGCCGCTGGCGCGGCTGCTGCCCGACACCAGCCCTGACGTCGGCGGCGCCACCTTCGGGCGCCGGGTGCGGGCCATGCTGGACGCGGTCCCGGTGCCTCTGCCACCGCCATCGCCGGTCGACCGGCCGCAGACTTTCGCTTCCCAAGGCGCGCATCGGATGCGCGTGGCGCTGATGAACGGCTGTGGCCAGCAGGTGCTGGCGCCCCAGGTCAACGAAGCCACGGTACGGCTGCTGACACGGCACGGGATCGAGGTGGTGATCGCGTCGGGATCGGGCTGCTGCGGCTCCTCGGTGCTGCATGTCGGGGCGCGTGAGCGCGCCCGCGATCTCGCGCGCGCCAACATCGCGGCATGGGTCGACGACCTCGGCGATCCGGTCGACGCCATCATCGCCAATGCCTCGGGCTGCGGTACGACGCTCAAGGACTACGGCCACCTGCTGGCCGAGGACTCGCACTGGCGGCAGTCGGCGGCACGGGTCGCCCGCTTGGCGAAGGATGTCAGCGAGGTATTGGCGCCGGCCGACCTGCGGCCGGTCGGGCGGCCGCAGCGCGCCGACGGCACGCCGCTGGTGGTGGCCTACCACGCGGCCTGCTCGATGCAGCATGGCCAGAAGCTCACCGAGCCGCCCAAGGCGCTGTTGCGCGCGGCGGGCTTCGTGGTGAAGGACGTGCCCGAAGGACACCTGTGCTGCGGCTGGGCCGGTACCTACCAGGTCCTGCAGCCTGACCTTTCCTTGACCCTGCGCGAGCGCAAGGTCGCCAACATCACGCGCACGGCGCCCGACCTGATCGCGGCCGGCAATTTCGGCTGCATCGGCCAGATCGGCAGCGGCACCACGATCCCGATTGCCCATACAGTTGAGCTGCTGGACTGGGTCACCGGTGGCCCGCTGCCGCCGGTGCTGGAGGGCAAGGGCGTCGTGCTGGCGAATACATCGTCCCACGCTTGACCCCATACCAGCCGCGCGCGATGGTGCGGCCCGGCGCGTTCGCGCACCGGAACCTCAGGGGAGAAGAGCATGCGTCTGTGTACCATCCAGCGCGATGGCAAGGCCGTCGTGGGCGTCAAACTCGACGGCAAGATCATCGATCTCAGCAAGCAGATGCCGCGTGGCCCCAAGTCGGTGGTCGAGATCCTGGCCGGCGGCAAGAAGCTGCAGGAAGCGGTCGCCAAGGCCTGCGCCAAGCCCAAGGCAGGCGCCGAATTGTCGGAGAAGTCGGCGAAATACCTGGTGCCGATTCCCAACCCCGGCAAGATCCTGTGCATCGGCCTGAACTATCGCAAGCACGCCGAGGAGACCGGGAGCAAGATCCCGGATTACCCGGTGGTGTTCTGCCGCTTCGACAACACGCTGACGCCGCACAACGGCAAGATGCCGCGCCCCAGCCATTCCGAGCAGCTCGACTGGGAAGCCGAGCTCGCGGTGATCATCGGCCGCAAGGGCCGCAATATCGCCAAGGAGAGAGCACTGGGTTTTGTCGGCGGCTATGCCTGCTTCAACGATGGCTCGGTGCGCGACTGGCAGCGCAAGTCGGGCACCCAGTTCACCCTGGGCAAGAACTTCGACGGCACCGGCGGCTTCGGCCCCGACGTCGTGACGTCGGACGAGCTGCCCAAGGGCGGCGCGCCGCTGCGCATCATGACCCGGGTCAACGGCGCGACGATGCAGGACAGCGACACGGGCGACCTGATCTTCGACGTGCCAACGCTGGTGAGCGAGCTCAGCAAGGTCATGACCCTGGATCCCGGCGACGTCATCATCACCGGCACGCCCTCGGGCGTCGCCATGGCGCGCGACCCGCAGCCCTGGCTGAAGCCCGGCGACGTCTGCGAGGTCGAGATCGAGAAGATCGGCGTGCTGCGCAACGTCATCACGCAGGGCGCTTAGACACTCGGAAGGCCTCGCACGGCACGCGGCTTCATGGTTCGACAAGCTCACCATGAAGCTATCTATCTCGTCTCCATGCCCCGCAGGCCGCCCAGCATCAGGCGGGTGGCGAAATCGGCGGCGCCGTCGGCGTCGACCGGGTCGCGGGCGATCATCAGCACCGACACCTCGAAGGCGATGCCCGACAACGCGGCCGCGAACAGGGCCGTGTCCATCGTCGGCAGCGTGCCGCGGGCCATGGCATCCTTCAGGTGGTCGTAAAGGCAGCGTGCCAGGGTGCGCACGTCGGGCTTGTCGAGCAGGGTGCGGATGGCCGTGACGTTCTTGCGTGCCAGCGCCAGCAGCTCGGGATCGTCGACGATGAAACGGAAATAGACCGTGAAATGGGCGTGCAGAAACTCTTCGGCGGTGCTCGCCCTGGCGCGGCCGTTGCTGTGGCGGCGTACCAGCTCGTCGGTCAGTTCGCCGACCACGGCAGCGAAGATGGCGTCCTTGTCCTCGAAGTAGTTGTAGAACGTGCCGGTGGCGAGGTCGGTGCGGCGCACGATGTCGCGCACGCTGGCGGCACCGAATCCCATCTCGGCGAACACGGCGCGCGCCGCCGCCAGCAGCTGGGCGCGGTTCTCCTGCTTTTTGCGCTCGCGGCGCGAGTCGGTCGAGGGCAGGTCCGGGCGGTCTTCCACGGTGTCGGATGTGCTCATGCGTCTGCCACAGTTTTGAACCCAACGTTTAGGACGCCGGGCGGTGCCAGGGCAAGACCATCAGTGCCGCCCGACCGCGCTCCCGGTGTTGGCCGCCAGCGCCTTGAGCAGCCGCTCGATCCAGGCCGGTCCGGTCTGCCGCTCGGCCGGTGCCGCGTGCGCAGCAGTCCATTCCAGCGCCAACGCCAGCGGGACCCAGCGCCGCCGCGGCCGGCGCGCATCGTCGTGCCATGACTGCAGCGCGGCTGACAAAGACATGTTGGGCAGCGCCGCGATCTGGCCCTTGCCCGGCTCGGCGCACCAGGCAGCCGGCGTCGTCACCAGATGCTGCCGACAGGCCAGCGGCCGGTCGGCGTAGATCGAGCAGGCCTCGTCCTCGAGGAACGGGCAGGCAATGCCCAGTGCAAACGCCTCGAGGCTGAGCGTGCGGACGGCAGGACCATGCGCGCCGCGGGCGCCGGCATCGGCGAGCGGTGTCTTGAGGCCGGCGTCGTCCAGTCGCCGCAGGGCGTCGGCGAAGCGGGCCCGGACGGTGCTGCGCCGCGGCTCGGGCAGGCGCTCGACCAATGCCGCCAGCGCCCGGGCCTCGACATCGACCAGCGCCACCGGCTGGCGGCAGCACGCCGCGCAGCCGCGGCCGCAGGAGATCGCGCGGCCATCGCGCGCGGCGCGCTGCTGGGCGGCATCGACCAGCGCATCCTGCAGGCGATGGACGGCGGGCAGCACCTCGGTCGACGGCACCGGATCGGCCGGCACCTGGATCGGGACCTCCAGCCGCATGTCGCCGTCGGCCAGCCGCAGGCGGGCGCTGGCCATGGGACGGCGCAGGATATCGGCGGACGGGCTCATGCGCTGCTTCAGCCCAGTTGCGTGAGCTCGTGACGCACGCCGGCCACGATGTCGTCCATGGCGCGCGCGGCGGCTTGCAGGGCGCCGCGCATGCCGACGAAGCCGTGGATCAGGCTGTCGAAGTTGCGGTACACGACCCGCACGCCGGCGGCGCGCAGCTTCTCGGCATAGAGCGCGCCCTCGTCGCGCACGATGTCGAAGCCGGCGGTGAAGATCAGCGCCGGCGGCAGGCCGGCGAGGTCCGCCGCGCGCAGCGGCGAGACACGCGGATCGTCAACCTGGGCCGGATCGGCGAGGTACTGATCGCGGCTCCACTCCATGCTGCGGCGCGTGGTGAGGAACTTCTCGCCGAACAGCTCGTAGGAGCGTGCGTCCATGGCGAGATCGAGGATCGGATAGATCAGCAGCTGCAAGGCCGGCTTCGCCGCCTCCTCACGCGTCTGCTGCGCCACCACGGCGGCGAGGTTGCCGCCGGCGGCATCGCCGGCCACGAACAGCTTGCTGGCATGGGCGCCGATGGACTCGGCATTGGCGGCAAGCCAGCGCCACGCCGCAAGGCAGTCCTCGACCCCGGCCGGGAACTTGTTCTCGGGCGCCAGCCGATAGTCGACCGCCATGACCAGGCAGCCGGCGCTGGTGGCAAGGAAGCGGCAGGGCAGGTCGTAGGCATCGAGGCCGCCCAGCGACCAGCTGCCGCCGTGCAGGAACAGCATCGCCGGCAGGCGTCCGCTGGCGGCGCCGGCGGGGCGGTAGATGCGGATCGGCAGCATGCCGGTGGGGCCGGGGATCGAGCGGTCGACGATCTCGCCGATCGGCGGATCGCCCATGCCCATCGGCAGCAGCGATGCCGACAGCGCCTTCATGTAGGTGTCGAACTGGGTGCGCGCCGTGGGCACCGGCAGGCTATGGATCTCGGGCCGCTGGCTCTTCTCGAAGACGGTGAGCAGCCACTGGGTGCGGGCGTCCAGCGTCTGGCCGTCGATGACGATCGGCGCGCCGGTGGCGACGTTCACCCACGACAGGGGCGCGCGCAGCGCCAGGAGCGCGGCGCGGCTGCGGAACAGGGCGGCGAGGGCCGGAGAATCGAGCATGGCGCGACTCTAGCATCCTCGCGCCGCGACGGGGAGGATGATACGGGTCGCGACCCGTCGCCTCAGGCCGGCTGGAAGACCGGTGCGGTGCTGTCGCGGTGTTCCGCCACGCCCTCGACCAGCGCCTCGTCCCAGAAGTTCATCTCGATCTGGATGCCGTCGGGATCGTGGACGAAGACTTGCTGCAGCGGGCGTGCCGGCACCTTGCGCAGCATGTAGTCGACCCCGTCCTTCTTCAGCAGGTCGAGCGTGCCGCGGATGTCGGTGCAGCGCAGCGCAATGTGATCGATCGCACCGCTGCCGTGGTCCGTGCGGCCGCTGTCCGAGACGAGGTGCAGCACCGCCTGTTCGCCGGCATACATCCAGGCGCCGGGGAACGGGAACGGCGGCCGCTCGCCATCGCGCAGGCCGACATACTTCTCGTAGAAATCGACCGTCTTCTTCAGGTCCTTGCAATAGACGTTGTAATGCTCGAGCAAGGTCGCGGGCATTGGCTGGCCCTCCTGTACACGCTTCCGGCAACAGCCTAAGGAGCGTGCAGCCCCCTGTCAAAGCGCCTAGACTTGCGCCCAGGTATGCAACCATGAACGATTTCGCCCTTGTTGCCCTGATCGCCAACGCCACGCTTGTCGCTGGCGCCATCTGGTGGTGGGCCCGCTTCGGCCGTCAGCACGACCGCTGGCGGGTGCCGATCGGCGGCGTCGCCGTGGCGGCGGCGATCGTCCTGGTGGCACTCCTGGGCGAATACCTGATGGGCGACCGCTGACGTTCACGGGTGCGGTTGGCGGCGCTCGACCGGGTGCAGGGAGCGGCGCTGGATCTGATTGTCGCGCAGGAAGCTGACCGTCGTCTCGCGGCCGATGCGGCTGGCGCTCAACAACTTGATGAGGTCGTCGGTGCCGGCGACGGATCGCCCGTCGAGCGTCAGCAGCACGTCGCCTTCCTGCAGGCCGGCGCGCGCCGCGGGACCGCCCGGTTCGACTTCGCCGACGCGCACCGCCTGCGCACCCGTGCCCAGCGCCAGCGCCAGGCGCCGCGGCAAGGGCACGGTCTGCGCCGCGATGCCGATGTGCGCGCGGCGCACGCGGCCGTGGCTGATGAATTCACTCACGACGAACACCGCCGTGTTGCTGGCGACCGCGAAGCAGATGCCCTGGGCGCCGTTGATCATGGCGGTGTTGATGCCGACCACCTCGCCGCTGGTCGCCACCAGCGGCCCGCCCGAGTTGCCGGGGTTGAGTGCCGCGTCGGTCTGGATGATGTCGTCGATCAGCCGCCCGCTGCGCGCCCGCAGCGATCGTCCCAGCGCCGACACGACGCCTGATGTCACCGTCGACTCGAAGCCCAGCGGATTGCCGATGGCCACGACCAGCTGGCCGCGCCGCAGGCGCTTGGAGTCGCCTAGCGCCGCGGCCGGCGTGCCGCTGGGCAGGGTGGTGCGCAGCAGGGCGAGGTCGGTGTCGGGATCATCGCCCAGCACCTCTGCCTCAGCTTCACCATCCTCGGCAAAGGCCAGGCGCACGCGCGGAGCGCCGCCGACGACATGGCTGTTGGTCAGCACCAGTCCGTCGCCGGCGATCACCACGCCGGAGCCGAGGCCGCGCGGGCGGCCCTGGACCATGCTCTGGACGCGCACAACGGCCGGACCGACGCGGTCGACCACCTGCGTGATGGCGCGCGAATAGGCGTCCAGCGCCAGTTCGTCCTGTGAAGCACTAGGGGCATCGAACATGGAGGAGTCCTCAGAGATGGATGACGCCGCGCCGGGCTGCGTGCGCGACTGCATCGGTGCGGCCGAGGGCATCGAGCTTGTCGAGCAGGGAGCCGACATGGAACTTGGCGGTGTGCACCGAGATGCCGAGCCGGCGGGCGATTGTCTTGTTGGACGCCCCCTCGGCCAGCAGCGACAAGACCTCCAGCTCGCGCGGCGTCAGCGGGACGTCACCGCCGTCAGTCAGCGGTGCCGCGACGGCCGGCAGTACGATGGTCGCATCGGCAGCGGCGCCCGGCCCGACCAGTTGCAGGCCGGGCACATCCGCCAGGGCCGCGGCCAGCCGGTCGGCCAGCGCCGGGTCCGCGATGTCGAGTGAGAGCCGAAGCGTGCTCAAGCCGCCGGCCTTTCCGCGATGGTCAGCGACACCTGCCGCGTCTGCCCGGCCCGGCGCAGGTCGAGGGTCACGGTCTGGTTGACGCTGCTGGGTCCCAGCGCGCGCAGCAGCGTCTGCAGATGGCGCACCGGCTCACCGTTCCAGGCCACCACGATGTCGCCCTGGAAAATGCCGGCCTTTGCGCCTGGACCCTGAGGATCGACGCTGATCACCATGGCGCCCGCACCGCCGCCGTCGAGTGCCACCGGCTGAAGCCCCAGGCCGAGATAGCCGCGCGCGATGCGCCCCTGGCGCTCCAGGATCGCCGCGACGCGCTGGATCGTGGCCGACGGGATGACCAGCACGCGCCGGTGCGGCCCCAACACCGCCATCCCGATCGCCTGCCCGGAGGCGCCCAGCACCAGCCCGCCCTCGGCGCCGCGCCGCAGGCGCAGGTCGAGGTCGATGCGGGCGTCGATCTCGCCGCCGCGCAGCGACCGCCAGGGCCCAGCGGCGCGCGCCACCACGCCGTAGGCAACGACCGGCGTGCCGTCGTGGGCACCCACCGCCACTGCCAGAGCGCCCGGCGGCACTGAAGCCTCGGTCAGAGTGACGGGTTGCAGCCCATCGGCGCGCTCGAGGCGCAACAGGGCGATATCGGTCGTGGGATCGCGGCCGACGAGCTGGGCCGGGATGGTCTCGCCGTCGGCGCGCGTGACGGCGAACGGGCCGTCTTCCGCCAGGGCGTCGTCGGCGGTCACGACCAGGCCTGAACGCCAGACGAAGCCGCTCGAGCGCGAGCCCTTGGCGCGCACGCTCACGACGCCGGGCGCTACCGTTGCAACCATGCCGGCAAGCGCGGCGGAAAAAGCCTCGATCGGGGTAGGGGAAAGAGCATCGGTCATCAGGGGCTCCGGCTGGATGAGCCTCCAATGTGTGAACGACCTCGCGTCCTGCCTACTGCCCGGGTGGGGAGGGCGCAGGGCGAAGGCGCTTGACTCGCGGGCGGTTGGCCATTTATTTTTACTGACTGGTAGGTAGAAAACTGGAGGAGGCGATGGACGGGCGCGTATCGCCGTGGATGACGGAGGAACTCAGCATCCTGCGGGACCAGACCCAGCGCTTCCTCGAGCGCGAGTTCGTGCCGCATCGCGAACGATGGGACAGCGCCGGCATTGTCGATCGCGCGGCGTGGCGCACGGCGGGCGCTGCCGGGCTGCTGTGCGCCAGCATTCCGGAAGCGTATGGCGGTGGCGGTGGCACCCGCGCGCATGACGTGGTGATCGCCGAGGAGATCGGCCGGGCCGGCCTCGGCGGTGGTTTTGGCGCCGGCGCCGGCGTTCATTCCAACATCGTCGCCCACTATCTGCTGGCCTACGGCACCGAGGAGCAGAAAGAGCGCTGGTTGCCCGGCATGGCGACGGGCGACCTCGTTTCGGCGATAGCGATGACCGAACCCAACACAGGTTCGGATCTCAAGTCGGTGCGGACGACGGCACGCCGCGAGGGCGACGTTTACGTCGTCAACGGCCAGAAGACGTTCATCACCAACGGCCAGAATGCCGACCTCATCTTCGTCGTTGCCAAGACCGACCCCTCATCGGGATCGAAGGGTGTGTCGATCCTGGTCGTTGAAGCGGCCAGCGCGCCCGGGTATCGCCGCGGCCGCAATCTCGAAAAGATCGGCATGCACGCGCAGGACACGTCGGAACTGTTTTTCGACGACGTGCGCGTACCGCGCGAGAACCTGCTGGGCGACGTCGAAGGGCAGGGCTTCGTGCAGCTGATGGTGCAACTGGCCTGGGAGCGCCTGATCTGCGCGTTTGGCGCCGTGGTCGCGATGGAGCGTGCCGTCGAGCTGACGGCCGCCTATGTCAAGGAACGCAAGGCGTTCGGCGCGCCGCTGCTGAGCTTCCAGAACACGCAGTTCAAGCTGGCGGAAGCCAAGACGCATGCGGTGATCGCCCGCACCTTCGTCGACGACCTGATGATGCAACTGCTCGCCGGCGCGCTCGATCCCACGACGGCGGCCATGGCGAAGTGGTGGACCACCGAAACGCAGTGCCGCGTGATCGATGAATGCCTGCAGCTCTTCGGCGGCTACGGCTACATGACCGAGTATCCGATCGCGCGCATGTACGCCGACGCGCGGGTGCAAAAGATCTACGCTGGCACCAACGAAATCATGAAGCTTCTGATCGCCCGCACGCTCTAGCGGGTGCCAGTACAGGGGAGGCAGAATCGTGCTCGATAAGTCCTTCATCGGTTTCGAGACCGGTGCGCGCTCGGTCGGTGTCGAGGCGGGCCAGCTCAAGTTCTTCGCCAAGGCGACCAACGAGACGAACCCGATTTATTTCGATGAGGAAGCGGCACGGGCGGCCGGCCATCCCGCACTTCCCGCGCCGCCGACGTTCCTCTTCTGCCTCGGGACCATGGCGCCCGGCGACGAGAACGTGCTCGGCAAGCTCGGCGTCAATATTGGTCGCGTGCTGCATGGCGAGCAGCAGTTCACCTACCTCAAGCCCATCTATGCCGGCGACACGATCACGCTGAAGACCAGGATCAGCGACATCTACGACAAGAGGGGCGGCGCGCTCGACTTCATTGTCCAGGATACGGACGCAACGAATCAGGACGGCGAGAAGGTTGGTATCTCCCGCACGGTCATTGTCGTGCGCAACGGGTGAGCGGAGCCATGACGATGACCTACGATGACGTGAAAGTGGGCGACGAGCTCGCGACGCATGTGAGTGCGCCGATCTCGCGCCATGTGCTGGCGCTCTATTGCGGTGCCTCCGGCGATCACAACCCCATGCATGTTGACATCGACTTCGCGAGGAAGTTCGGCATGCCGGATGTGTTTGCCCACAGCATGCTGTCGATGGCCTTCCTCGCCCAGCTGCTGACCCAGTGGGTTCCGCAGGACCGGATCCGCCACTGGGGTGTGCGCTTCGTCGCCATCACGCCGGTCGGCGCCCAGGTCGCCTGCACCGGTCGCGTGGTCGAGAAATTCGAGGTCGAAGGCGAGAAGTGTGTTCGGCTCGACATCAATGCCAGGACGGATGCGGGCCTTCATACGCTCGCCGGCGATGCCGTCATCGCTTTGCCGTAGAAACCGGGAGAAATGGACATGTCCAAGCTGCAAGGAAAAGTCGCGCTCATTTCCGGTTCCGGCCGGGGCATCGGGCGCGCCCTGGCGTTGAAGCTGGCATCCGAAGGCGCCCGCATTGTCGTCAATGATCTTGATGAAGCCCCGGCAGCCGACGTCGTCGCCACGATCAAGAAGGCCGGCGGCGAGGCCGTTGCCTGCGTCGGCAGTGTTGCCGCACCGGGGTTTGCCGAGGCCTTTGTCGAGACCGCGATGGGTACGTTCGGCGGCCTCGATATTATCGTCAACAATGCCGGCTACACCTGGGACAGCGTCATCCAGAAGATGACGGACGAGCAGTTCCAGGCGATGCTCGATGTCCATCTCGTGGCGCCGTTCCGCATCCTGCGCGCGGCGGCAGAGCCCATCCGCGTCCTGGCCAAGAAGGAAGCGCAGGAGGGTAAAGAGGTCTTCCGCAAGATCGTGAATATCTCGTCGATGTCGGGCACCGGCGGCAATGCCGGACAGGCGAACTACTCTTCGGCCAAGGCTGGGCTCGTTGGCCTGACGAAGACGATGTCCAAGGAGTGGGGCCGCTACAAAGTGAACGTCAACTGCGTGGCGTACGGCTTCATCGATACGCGCCTCACTCAGGCCATGGAAGCGGAAGACACCAAGGTGATGATCGATGGCCGTGAGCTGCAGGTCGGCGTGCCGGGCGCGACGCGCAAGATGCTGCCGGCGATGGTCCCTCTGGGCCGCGCAGGGACACCGGAAGAAGCCGCCGGTGCGGTCTATCTCTTCTGCATCCCCGAGAGCGACTACGTGAGCGGGCAGGTGCTGCTTGTCGGCGGCGGTCTGTAGTCCAGCGGCAAGAGCGTTCTAGCTTGGCAACAAGCGTGTCAGCGCGTCGCTGACGCGCTGTTGCGACGCCGTGCTGTCGTTGAGAACCGCAACGCCGATGTGACCGTCGGGCCGCACCAGGATCGCGCCGGCGTCGCTAAGGGCAGTTGCAGCGAGCCAGTCCGATTCGAATCGGAAAGATGAATCCAGAGCGACGATGTGCGTGTTCTTCGCCTGTGCGGCAAAAGCGTGCCACGCCGTGCCGGCTGGGCCGGCCAGCAAGGTGAAGCGGCTGAGGTCCAGCAGGTCGAGCGTAGACAGGCGCTTGCCGTCGCGTCGGAGCCACGCATGTGGCATGCGGGTGCCGGGTTGAATCGAGGGCTCGTAACGCATGGGATCGGCGGGGCCTTGCACGGGTGGCCCATAGGAAAACCCAAGCTGCAGCCCGGTGCTCAGGAAATGATCGCGGTGCGTGTCGATCTCCGCTTGGATCTCCTGGGCCGCCGTCGGCGAAATAGTACCCGTCGATAGCGCCGCCTGCGCCATCTTGAAGAGATGCGGCAGCCGCGCGGCGTTGTTCAGGCTCTGCGCCGTGTTGATGCGGGCGATCGGCTGCCGCTCCGTCTCATAAGTATCCAGCAGAGCGCCGTTCGCCAGGCCCCGTTCAACCGCGGCAATCTTCCAGGCGAGGTTGTGCGCGTCCTGCAGACCGGTATTGAGGCCAAGCCCGCCGGTCGGCGGAAAGCGGTGGGCGGCATCGCCGACAAGAAAGCAGTTGCCCTTGCGGTAGGATTTTGCGACCTGCGCCGCCATCATCCAGGGCACGACGTGCTTGACGGTCAGGCGGACGTCATCCGTGCCGATCGCGCGCTTGATCAGGCCCTCGCAATAGGCATCGGAAAACGCCTGGCGATCAAAGGTGGCCGGTATCGCGCGCGGTGAATACACCCATGTCGAGCCGGCATCGTAGGCAATGAACGTGCCGGCAGCATCGGCATCGAAGACCCAGTAGAGAATGCCGGGCCGGTCGCGAACGATCGGGCGAAGATCCGCCTCGAAGTGGATGGTGACGCGGGCGCGGACGGCCGGATCGCCGTCCATCCCGACGTCCAGGTGTTCGCGCACGGCGCTGTTGGCGCCGTCCGCTGCGATCACGTAGGCGCTGGCGAAGCGATAGGCGGCATCGTCGGTCTGGATCTCCGACTCGATGGCGCCGTCCAGGGTGCGACAGGCAGACCAGGTGTGCCCGCGACGGATTTCGATCTCAGGCAGCCGGTCTGCGGCGCGCTCCAGGATGTCTTCGAATACCGGCTGCGCGAGATTGACCAGCGGCGTGGGCGTCAGGTCGAGGGACGTCTGGTCGTAGACCTCGAGCGGCAGGACTCCGAACTCGTAGCCGACGAGCGTCTGCACGAACCTGACATGCTGGCCTTCGCCACGCGGCGTGCCGCGGGCATACATTTCCGCGACGTCGAGACCGGCGGCGCGACAGATTTCCAGGCTGCGCGGGTTGATGACGTGGGCCTTGGGCGCGCTGCTCTGGCGCGGCAGGCGGCGCTCGACCACGACGGACCTGATGCCAAGCCGGGCCAGCAGGATGGCCATCATCAGTCCTACCGGGCCGGCACCCACGATCAGAACCGGTCGCGCCGGGACGGTGCCAGAGGATAGGGAAGGGGCACGGTGAGGCATACGCAAACCTGATCGCTGGGCAATACTCAAGAGCCATCAGCCGGCAGCGTCATGCTGCCGGTAATGTTGAAACGGCGCGCTGCTGCGCGTTTTCAGCGCGAGGGCAATCCCCGTTTGCCGATGTTGGGCCGCTTCTTGAGATCGGCTTCCGGCACGCCGCGCCGGAAATCGGCCAGGAGACGCTCGGGATCGAAGTCGACGCCGATCGGATTCTCGGCGAACTCGGGCGACTGGAGCCACGCCGTCGCGTCAGCCATGGACGGGAAGTTGTCGATCTGCAGCTCGACTTTGTTGGCGTCGGGATCGCTGTAGTACATCGAGGTCGTGGGACCGTGGTTGATGCACCATTCCGGTTTTATGCCCGCATCCCTAAGCCGCGCGTAGGTGTGCATCAGATCGGCCAGGCTGCCGTAGGTGAAGGCAATGTGGTGCAGCCCGGGGCCGACCCGCTCCGGTTGCGCCAGATCGGGCATCTGGACGATAGCGACGCGGTGGTGCTCGTCGTCGTAGGTGATGAAACCGATGAAGGTGTTGTCGAACACGACATTGCCGTCGAGTACCTGGCGATACCAGTCGAGCATCGGCTGCTTGGCGGCGGTTCGGAAAACGACGTGGGCGAGCTTGGTCGGTACCACCTTCCGCTGATCTGCGCTTGCCGTCCTTACCGCGGTGTCTTCAAGGATCATGGTGTCCTCCTGTCACGCGTTGCCGGATGCTCAGCTTCAATGGGATTGGCCAGGATGCCAATGCCGCTGATCTCGACTTCGATGCGATCGCCCGGTTTCATCCACAATGGCGGCGTCCGCCCCAGCGCCACGCCCTCCGGTGTCCCGGTCGCGATGATGTCGCCGGGCTCGAGTGCGATGAATTTCGATACATAGGCGATGATCGTCGGAATCGAATAGATCATCTGGGACGTATTGGCGTGCTGGACTTGCTGGCCATTCAGCCGCGTGGTCAAGGTGAGGTCCGTCGGCCTGGGCATTTCGGCGGCCGGGACGAGCCATGGTCCACAGGCACCGCTCGACTGGAAATTTTTGCCGGCGGTGACCGAGTGCTTCTGGAAGTCGCGCAGCGAGCCGTCGTTGAAGCAGGTGTAGCCGAAAATGCAGTCCAGGGCGCGATCCTCCGGAACATGCCGGGCGCTGCTGCCGATGACCAGCGCCAGCTCGCCCTCGTAATCGAACTGATCGGAGACCTTGGGGCGTATCATGGCACTGCCATGGCCGACGACGGCGCTGTTGGCGCGCAGGAACAGGGTGGGCTGCTCCGGCATGGCGCGCCCCGCCTCGGCGACATGCGCTTTGTAGTTGAGGCCGACACAGATGATCTTGCCGGCATCGGGCACCGTCGGCAGCAGCTGTACGTCAGATAGCTGATAGTCGGCCTGCGCGCCGCGCAGCCACGGGAAGGACTTGCCGGCCAGCGCTGCCTTGAGGCTCGCAATGCCATGGCGACGCCCCAGGTCGACGATCGAGTCACCCTCGAGCGCACCGAAGCTGGTGCTGCCATTGGCGTCGCGGAATGAGACAAGGCGCATGTGTACAAGCCTCTGCGTTTTGGTCGCGCCTATTTCGCGCGCGACGGCTGGCCGACATCGATCACGTCACCGAACAGGACATAGGTTGTACCATCAAAGCGGGCCAGCCGCGCCTGCTGGATGGGCTGGAAGTTGCTGGCGCTGGTGTTGATCTCGATGCCCGGCAGCAGCAGCGGCAGCCTGAGCTGGCGCAGGTTGGCGGCTTCCTTCATCAGCCGCTCGCGGGTGATGTCATCGCCGCATTGGATCAGCGCCTGGACCAGGGTCTGTGCGATGCTGTAGGCCAGCACACCGAACTGGTCGGCGGCATTGCCCTGCGGGTAGTACTTGCTCATGAAGGAGAGGTATTCCTGCATGGCCGGGTCGTCCTTCCACGTCGCGTCGGTCGTGTCCTTGACGTACTGGGTGACGATGATGTTGCTGTCGGCATCGGCGCCGGCGGGCTTCAGCACGGACGCGATGGTGGCCGAGACGCTGCTGACGAACTGCGTCGGGCGCCAACCCAGATCACGCGCCCGGCGGATTGCCTGCGCCGCGAACTTCGGTGTCGCGAAATTCATGAAGACGTTGGCACCCGAGGCCTTCAGGTCGATGATCTGGGAATCGACCGTGGGATCGGTGGCTTCGTAGGTGACGGAACGCACGATCATCTTGGACGCCGCCTCGCCGAGGCCATCGATGAACCCGGCCAGCATGTCTTTGCCCGACTCGTCGTTCTGCGACAGGATCGCGATCTTGGGATCCTTGATATTGCCCAGGATGTACTTGGCAAAGATCCGCGCCTCGCCCGTGTAGGATTGCTGCCATCCCATGGTCCACGGGAAATTCGCCGGATCGGCCCATCGGGTGGCACCGGTCGTGACGAAGAGCTGCGGTATCTTGCGGGCGTTGAGGTACTTGTGGACGGCCACGTTGGTCGGTGTGCCGACGCTGGCGAACATCAGGAACACCTTGTCCTGCTCGACCAGCCGGCGGGTCATCTCGACGGTCTTGGGTGGGCTGTAGCCGTCATCGACCGACAGCAGCTTGACCTTGCGGCCGTTGATCCCGCCCTGTTCGTTGAGCCGGGTGAAGAAAGCCTGGTGCGTGTTGCCGATCACCGACAGCGCCGAGACCGGCCCGCTGTAGGGGATGGTCTGGCCGATCAGGATCTCATCCTGGGCGGACGCCGGAGCGATCCCACACGCCAGGACCGCCAGCGTCACGACGGATCCGATGGTGCCCCTGAGGTGGCGCGCCTTATGACCGCCGTTCTGCAGGCGCCGCAGCTTGCCCATCCAGCGTCTCAACGCTTCCTCCCCCGTCGTGTTTGCGTGATGTCATCCCTGCCTAACCGCTCGACGATGTCACCGCACAGCTATAGAATCCAATCGAATGAATTCCCGAGAGCTATTCAAAAATGAATAATGAGAGATTGGTGGCGAACGTCCTCACGGCGCTGTCGATCGCCGAGGCCGGCAGCATGAACAAGGCAGCCAGGTCCTTGAACATCTCACAGCCGTCCTTGACTCGGGCCGTCGCCCTGCTCGAACGCACCGTGGGCGGACGCGTATTCGAGCGCGGCGCGAGGGGCGTGCGCCTGACGGAACTGGGCACCCAGGTCATGGAGCACGCCCGGGCCATCCGGGCCCATGCCGTGCGCCTGCAGCGCAGCGTGTCCGCAGCACAGCATGAGCCGAGTATTCACTTCCATTTCGCGGCAGCACCCGTCGTGCCCCTTGCCGCATGCTCATTGGCGATCCTCGACCTGATGGCCGAGCTGCCGTCCGTTCGGATTCACATCGTCATCGGGCAACCCGACGAGGTGGTGGCGCTTCTGCGCAGAGGCGCCGTCGAGATGGCGATGCTGCCACTGGGCGAGACCGAACAGAACGAGTTCAGCTGCGAGCTGCTCTACTACGATGCCATGGCCATCTACGGCCGTGCGGGCCATCCGTTGACGCGGGCACGGCATGTCGAGGTCGATCAACTGTGCCAGCAGACCTGGGTGTTGGGTGGGCAGGGATCCCTGGTTCGCTCGCGGATCGAGGCGCTGTTTGCCGGGCAGGGCGCGGGACCGCCGCAGATCGCCCTGGAAGCCGATGATGTCGCCCTGCGGCGATCATTGGTCATCCACTCCGGCCACTTGTCGGCCTTTCAGGTTCATCATGTCTACAACGAGTTGCAGGCCTGCCTTATCGCCAAGGTGCCATACCACTGGCTGCAGGAGATCAGTGCCGTCGGTCTGCTGCGTCTTCTGCCGCATACCGATGTGTCCAGCCGGCTGCGGCAGGCGTTTCACCGGCGCTTCCAGGAGGCGGGCATGCAGATGACGCGCGACGAGACGCCCGGTCAACGTTCCGTGCGATCCGGGTATAAGGTCAGGAACACGCGTCGCTAGGCCTCAGAGAAGGCTGCCTTCAGTCGGTCGACAAAAACGCTTTCCGCATTCGACAAGACTTTGTTCGGCAGCGTCGCGATGACAAGCGTCCGTCGGATCACGGGCTCGACGAGCCGCAGCACCTTGAGCCCACGTCGCGCGCTTGCCGTACTGACGGCCGAGGCGGGTAGGATCGTGGCCCAGCCCGCGTTGCGCAGGAGCGCGAAGACCGTGGTCAACGAGTCGGTCTCCATGGCGTAGGACAACGCCAGGCCGGCGCGTTCGAGTTCCGTCTCTATCAGGATGCGGGTCAGGTTTTGCGAGGAGGGCAGGACGAGCTTGAATTTGCTGAGCTGGGATCCCGACACGACGTTGCCGCGCACTCTTGCATCGGCCGACGCGACCACGACCATCTGCTCCGTGATGAGGGGCTGCAGCTTCAATCGTCGGTCGCCCTCGACAAAGCTGATGACGGCCAGATCCAGCATGCCGCGGACGAGCCACTCGACGAGATTGGCGGTGTAGCCCTCGTGGGCGAGGATCTGCATCTCGGGATGCGCTTTGTGGTAGTCGATTAGTACACGCGGCAGAATGTCGTGAGCGGCCGACGGCGGGATGCCGATCGACACTTTGCCGACGAAGCGACCCGAGGCCTCGGCAAGCATGTTCCGAACGCTGGCGAGGCGTTCGAGGATATCGAGGCAGTGCGGATAAATGCGCTGGGCGATGCCATTCGGGTAAACACCACCTGAGCGGCGCTCGAACAGCGATACACCAAAGTCGGCTTCAATTTTCCGGATCTGGATGCTGACGGCGGGCTGCACGACGTTGAGGCGCCGCGCTGCCTTCGTGATGCTCTTCTCTTCGACGAGCGCCACAAAGCACTGCATCTGCCGAAAATCCATCAAAACGCTCCGCCCGGTGTGTTTCCCACGCTCATCGGCATGCCCAAGCAGCGATCCCTGCATATGGATCGACAATAGGCACTATCAATAACTTTTATTCGACGGCTGCAAGACGCGTCGGTAGGACTCAGCATCCTGCGAAGAGACGAAAATGCTCGACATTGAACGGAATCCTGACGGTCTCGGCGCCAGAATCAGGGGCGTCGATATCTCTAGGTCCCTCAGCGACCAGGATTTCGCTGATGTCCTGACGGTGCTGGGAGACGCGGGCGTCATCTGCTTTCCGGAGCAGATGATCGATGCGGTGCACCTCAAAGCCTTCGCAGGCCGTTTCGGTACGCTGGAGATCAACGTCGCGAACGCGTTCTACGAACCTGGCCATCCCGAGGTCATGGTGCTGTCGAACATCGTCGAGGACGGCAACCCGATCGGGCTCTCCGATGCGGGCCAGGATTGGCACACCGACATGTCGTACAGCCGTGATATCGCTTTTGCCAACGTGCTCTATGCGATCAGGGTGCCGCGTCGCGACGGCAAAGCATTGGGCAGAACCGAGTTCGCCGACATGCACGCCGCCTATGCCGAGCTGCCGGAGGCGCTAAAGGCGAAGCTGGCGGGCAAGACCATTACCCACGACTTCAACAAGTTCTGGGAGCATATGCGGCGTCAGCCGGGCAGTCGTCGGCCGCCGCTCACCCAGGAGCAGCGCCGCCGGAAGCCACCCGTCTCTCATCCCATTTTTCTCACCCATCCGATCACAGGCCGTCAGGTTCTTTACGCCAATCCAGGCTACTCGATCCGCATCAATGAGCTGCCGCAGCAGGAAAGCGACGATATCCTCGAATTCCTGTTCAGCCATCAACTGCAGCCGAAGTTCGTCCATGCACACGAGTGGAACGAAGGCGACGTGTTGATGTGGGACAACCCGGGCACGCTGCACAACGCCTGGCCCGACTACTGACCCGACGAGCATCGGCTGATGAAGAGATGCCAGGTGATGGCCGACAAGATCCTCAACCAGGCCTTCGTACGCGCCGCGTTAGGATGTCGTAGCCCAGCGTCGGGGACTGATGGGGTGCGGTGAAAGACGCCAGCCATGACGAGGCGTTGAAAGATCCTCGTCGCTCATGATGACACGGGTGTTGGCATAGGCGATGCTAAGCTTGGCGTGACTGCCCGAGGCTCATCGACACGAGGATCCGCCTGATGTCCGGCACCCAGCCCTTTGAACCCGGCGGCTATCGCTTCATACCAGCGGTTTTTCAGTACTCGAGTGGTGTCGCTGCATTGCCCGGTTTCGCCATCCGGCGGGTACGGTTCAAAACCCCGATTTCGATGGCGCAGGGCTTCGGCGTGATCGAGCGGATCATCCGACAGGCCGGGCGGCCGCTCACGGCCCTTTGTGCCAGCGAATTGCGATCGCAGGCACAGGTTTCGGATGCCGGGTTCAAATCATTCAACGAGGACTATGTCGTCACATTGCGGGCCTGGGGCTTGTTCGACGGAGTGACGAACCCGGTGGCCCGCAGCAATGTCTGCCCTGAACGCAATCCGCCGTCGGCGCCGGCGTTTCATGCCTTCTCTTTCACGGTCGCGGACGCGGCGGCGGCGCCGTCGTTCGTCATCGCCGGCAGTGGTGAGGCGCGCGCCGGATCCGCGCCTTATCGTGAACGTACGGTCGCCCACGGTGATACCAGTGCCGGTGCGATGCGTGAGAAAGCCAGCTTCGTGCTGGACGAAATGGAGCGCCGGCTCGGCCTCTTCGGCTTCACGTGGTCCGACACCACGGCGACCCATGTCTACACGGTGCACGACCTGCATCCGTTCCTGGACAGCGAAATCGTCCGGCGCGGGGCGGCGCATGCCGGGCTTGACTGGCACTATTGCCGGCCGCCGGTCATCGGGCTGGAATACGAGATGGATTGCCGCGCCGTTCAGGCGGAACAAGTCATGTCGTCCTGACAGGCGGTGAGTCGGGCCAGACCTGGCCGGAACCAGAACATCAGGACAGGCACTAAATTACGCGCTATCGTGCTAGAATTGGATCTGACCACCGTCAATATTGTCCATTGATAAGCCAAAGACGAACGCGTGACGGAGCCGATCCTGGGGCGGGCGCCACACATGAATCTCCCTTCTCCGCAGCGGTACATCTCCAAGGGCTGCGAGGATGACCTGAGCGCACACGGCGATAGCTTCCGTGGCGCGGGTTATACCAAGTCGCCGGAGGAGGCCGATCACCGATACGCGCTCATGCTCGAAATCGTCAGGGACCGCAGCCGGCCGGCTGCCATTCTGGATTTCGGTTGCGGCCTTGGACATCTGCTGGACCACATCGTGGGCAACGCCAAGTACCGCCATCTGCGCTACACCGGCCTCGACATCTCGGAAAAGTACCTTGCCGCTGCCAGGCGGCGTCACCCGCAAGCCGAATTCATCGCGATGGACGTGCTGGAGAGCGACACTGGGCTACCCCAGTACGACTACGTGGTTCTGAACGGTGTCTTCAACTATCGCGGCGAAATCGACTGCGCGGACATGCTGGACTACTGGCGCCGGCTGATCGCCGTGACCTGGCGTCATTGCCAGTGCGGGATCGCGTTCAATGTCATGTCGAAGATCGTCGATTGGGAGAGAGACGATCTGTTCCATTTGCCGTTCGATACGATGGCCCAGTATGTCGCCTCAAACCTGAGCCGGCACTTCATCATACGGCACGACTATCGCGCGTACGAGTACACCACATATGTCTACCGAGAGCCGAGCGGTGCCTAGATCGGCCTGTGAAACCAGCGTGGGCGGCACCGGCTATCTTCATCGCCGGTATGCCGAGTCTTTTGCCGAGTTTGGTGTGCCGCGCGAGCTGCCGCTGTGCGGCGGCTGGATCATCGAGCGCACGGTCCCAGGTTCGGATTTGCCGGACGCCATGGGCTGCTACCCGCTCTTCGCCTGCTGTGACTGGTCCCGTTTGCACGCCGACCTGGCTGATCTCGCGGGCAAACTCGTGTCGCTGACGCTGGTCACCGATCCGTTCGGCGATTTCAGCGCCGACTTGTTGTGCCGCTGCTTTGATCAGGTCGTACCGTACAAGCAGCACTACGTCACGGACCTGAGCCGCCCGACGACCGACTTTCTTCGACGGCGCCACCGTCGCAATGTGGCCAAAGCGCTCGAACAGCTTGAGCTCGAGACCTGCGAGGATCCTTCGGCCTATCTGGACGAATGGGTCGATCTTTACGCTCAACTGGCGAGCCGTCATGGCATCCGTGGACTGAGGGCGTTTTCTCCACGATCTTTTGCGCTGCAGCTCTCCGCGCCGGGACTCGTCATGTTCAAGGCCACCGCGGGCGGGCAACTGGCCGGCTTGCACTTATGGTACGTGCAGGGAGATGTTGCCTATGGGCATCTCGGCGCGACCAACGATCTCGGGTATCGGTGCATGGCGTCCTATGCGCTGTACTGGTACGCGATCGACCAGCTGCGCCATCGTGTGCGCTGGCTGGAACTGGGCGCTGCTGCGGGCGTTTCGCCACAGGGACCAGGCAGCGGCCTCGACAACTTCAAGGCCGGTTGGGCGACCGATACGCGTGAGGTCTATCTATGCGGTCGGATTCTCGAGCCCAGGCGATATGAGCAGCTCTCACGCGGGCAGGGCATGGGGTCTACATCCTATTTCCCAGCCTACCGTGCCGGCGAGTTTTCTGCGGCAGGGACGGTAGCCCCGTGAAACACGGCTATCATGAATCGGCGCGCGTGTATGACGCGCTGCTTCGCCACAAGGATTACGCGGGAGCCAGCAAACGCCTTCGTCAACTGGTGCGGTGGATCGCGCCGCATGCAACGTCGCTGCTCGACGTCGGGTGTGGCACGGGCCGTTACCTGGAGTTGTTGAAAGACTTCTACGAGGTCGAGGGGCTTGATCTCAGCGCCGAGATGCTGGCGGTAGCGAGGGAACGCTGTCCGAGTATCGTGTTGCATGAAGCCGACCTGGTGGATTTCCGCCTCGGCCGGAAATACGACGTGGTCTGCTGCCTCTTCGGTTCCGTGGGTTACGGCAAGACCGTGAAGAACCTCCAGCGCTCCATCGCTTGCATGGCTCATCATCTCAACCCCAACGGGATGTTGGTTGTCGAGCCTTGGATCACACCCGAGCGTTTCGTACCCGGCAAGGTGATCTTCGACCGGGTCGATGAACCGGACCTGAAGGTCGCACGGATTTATCTCACGCAGCGCAAGGGGCGTGTATCGGTGTATCAATCGGACTACGTTGTCGGTACGCCGCAGGGCGTGGTGCATTTCACCGAGCGCCAGGAAATCGGTTTGTTCACGGATAAGCAGTACCGCGCTGCGTTTCAGAACGCCGGAATCGAACTGGTACGCACCGATACGGCGCTTTTTGGTTACGGGCTCTATGCGGGCAAGATCAAGACAGGCCGACGATAGGCAACACCCATGACTCCCATTGTGGTCGCCACCAGCACATGGAACAGTGCTGACATCATCGAGTCTTTCCTTCTCCACAGCGAAAGATTGGGCGTCGCTGCGGTTCTGGTCATGGAGTACGGATCGACTGACGGCACGCGGGACATCCTGCTGTCGGCGCGCTGGCAGAACCTTGTCCACGTCTTTGAGCTTCCGGCCTTGAAGGATGCTGATTCATCCCGGGACCTCCTGGCGATCGCAAAAGCGAGATTTGCCGGCGCCTGGTGCTATTTCACCGACCCCGACGAGTTCCTGGTCACACCCTCGATGCGCATCCAGGACCTGCTGCACGAGGTTGCTGACAGTGATGCCGTCCAGGCGGTCACGGTCGGCAGATTCAACATGACCGCCCCGCTGTCGAAGGCGCAGAGCACGGCAGAGTACGGATCTGCATTTTCTCGGTTCACGTTGCGGATCGTTCGCGGCCACCAGCGAACACCAGAGGAGTACACGACGACCGGCGCGCTCTCGCCGCCCTGGATCTACACCGCGATCCCCGGCAAGGTGCTGGTCGAGGTGAATTCCTGCGTTGCTATCGCTGCCGGCGATCACAGCGCGACAACATCGGATCCCAAAGCACACGCCGTCGCGTCGCAAGCGTGTATCCTCCACTATCCCGTTCGCAGCTACCGCCTGTTCGAGGACAAGATAAAGCTGGCCGTTCAGGATTTCGCGGCCAACGACTATCCGCCTTCGAATTCATGGCAATACCGCCGGTGGATCAGGGATCTCGAGCAGGGACGCCTGTTCGACGAATATCTGCAACAGTTTGTGCCGGACGAGCTGATCCCAGGGCTGGTGGCCGACGGAACACTGGCGCACGATGATCGCCTCCGGCATTTTCTGAGTGCCGGGTGAGGTATCGCGGTATCGTTGGGCCAGCTCTCTGCTCAACTTTCCGACAGCCCGGTAGACAATGCTGCGACGATCCCGGTGATCGCGGACTCCGTCAGGTCCATTGACATGGGCAGGCCCAGAAGACGGGGCGCCAGATCGTGCGTCACCACCAGACTCTCGTGTTCCAGGTCGGCGTAGTAGGCGTGATGCTGCAGACCTTTGCCGTACCAAAGACGATAGTCGATGCGTGAGCGCTGAAGCGCCGCCTGGACGCGGAGCGCCTGGTCCGGGCTGGCACAATGACAAAGGGCATAGTTGGAGCTGACGTCGGGCGCGAAATAGAAGTATTTCGACAGCCCTGCTGAAAACAATTGGTGACGGTATTCGGTAGCGACGGCGCGCAACGTGGTTTGCTTCTCCGTCCAGCCATCGAGCTCGGCCAGGCCGACCGCGGCGTGATACTCGCTCATCTTGCCGTTGATGCTGGGCGAGGTGCTTTCGCGCGCTTCGTGAAAGCCGAAGTTGAGGGACCTCGTCACGCTGACCGCCAGACGCGGCGTGCCCAGCGCCACGCAGCCACCTTCTCCTGTGGCCAGGGCTTTTGTGGCATGGAAGCTCATAGCGACCGGGATCTCACCGAGGAACTGTTCCGGCGTTTGGAAGACGCCTTCAAAACTCGCGGCGCCGTCGATGACGACCGGGATACCGGTCTTCCGTTGGAACTCAAGCCACGGCGCCTGCGGTACCGGTCGGCCCAAAGGGGCGACCGGAACTGCAATTCCGCAGCGCTCCAGGATCGAACGGTCGAGCTCCGCGGCCAGCCGCTCGGGATCCAGTGTCCAGCTGACCGGATTGATATCTGCAAGGAATGGGTGATAGCCACATTGCTGTGCGGCAACCGCCGTTGCCACGAAGGTGTAGGCCGGCATCAGAGCCAGCGGCCGTTGCTCAACGGCTCGGCCGGCGACAGCCAGCATCGACCCGATCAGAGCCGCGGTGCCGGAGCTCGCCGATATGACACTCCCCTCTGGCAGCAACAGCATGCGCGCCAACCGGCACTCCAGTTCACTCGATAGAGGGCCCCAGTTGGAGTATGTGCGGCTGGCGTCGATGCGTTGAAGGTAGGGGAGCAGGTGCGTTGCATCTGGCAGCTTCGGCCGCATCACAGGGATGTCGATCTCGGCCGCGTCGTGGGGTGGAGCCGGCGCTTGATCCGGTAGTCGGCGAAAATGTGCCCCTTCGGTCGGTATCCTGGCAGTTGTTCGATGCAAACTCGACACCTGCGTCGTCCGCCTCCGGCGTTATCCAGGATCATCCATAGTCCACTTTCAGTGTTGTCTCTGACATTCGTTCATCCACTCCCGGAGTCATCTTAGATATTCATCATCCATTTTCGGTGTTACCTCGGATTATTTATCATCCGCTTTCGGTTTTATCTTGGATCGTTTGCGGCCACTATGAGCTCGCGAACCGGTCAGCCCATTGATGACGGTCCAATCCAGCCAAAATGGATAAGAAACCAGTAGAGACAGATGGCGGAAGCCATCATCGCGTTATACTTGATTGCACAGTTAGTTTATACTTGATGATTGAGGACGCCAAACGCTGGGCAATGTTCGTCAAGAACTCCGATGCTGCGGCGCGTCGCGGATTGGATATTCGAATGGATAACATATTATCAATACTTTGTATTCACATGGTGTGCGCGTGACAAATGCCTGCTGCGTTCATGCTGAACTGGCGGACAATGCCGGTTCGCCATCGCATCGCCAAAGGCTGGAGAACGAGACGCGACCAGTCGCACGAGGTCTGTAGAGACCTGGTTGGGGCTGTGCACAGCACCGCAGAGAATTACGAGCGGGATAGGCTTCGATGCCGAGAACAAAGAAAAAAGTGCTTTCGAGCGATGAGGGCACCCTCGGACGGACGGCGGTGCTGGTCTTGGGCATGCACCGAAGTGGAACGTCCGCGACGTCCGGGGTCATGGGCATGCTCGGCGCTGCGGTTCCGAAGACCCTGATGGAAGGCGATGTCCACAACGCGCGTGGCTACTGGGAATCGGTCGCGGTAATGCGTCTCAACGAGGAAATTCTGGCCTCGGCAGGATCTTCCTGGAACGACTGGCGCACTCTTGATCCAGCCTGGTACGATTCAAGCGACGCAAGAGGCTTTGCCGCCAGAGCAAATTCAGTTCTTTCCGACGAGTTTGGGTCCAGTCCTCTCATCGTCGTCAAGGATCCACGCATATGTCGGATCGCCCCGTTTTGGCTTGATCTGCTCAGGGAAATGGAGATCGCGGTCCGGGTTGTCATACCGGTTCGCTCGCCGCTGGAAGTGGCCTATTCACTGAGCCGCATCCACCATAGTCCAACGTCCATGGGTCTTCTGCTTTGGTTGCGGCACATGCTTGAGGCCGAAGCGGCCAGCCGGTCGTTGCCGAGGGCGATTTTTCTTTGGTCTGACTTTGTCCGCGATTGGCGTTGTGTCGTCGAACAGATCGCGGTTGGCACCGGTGTAGACTGGCCTCGCATGTCGGACACGACGGCGGCAGAGATTGACGAATTCTTGGATAAGGAACTTGTGCGCTTCTCGGTTGACAAGTCCGAGTTCAAGATCCACCCCGGCGTCAACAGTTGGATTCTTCAAAGCTACAACGCGCTCAAGCACCTGGCGCGAAATCGCGATTCGGAACGGGCAAGTGAGACGCTTGATCGCATTCGAGCCAGCTTCGACGATGCGAGCAAATTACTCGGACCTCTTGCCGCTGAATGGGAGCAGAGCACGAGCAGGCACGTTTTTCTCCAGCAAGAGGTAGCAGAGCGCGAGACGCGACTGGCAGAGCTGGAACCGGCATTAAGTGCATTGCGGGAGCAGGCAGCATTGCGGTCGCAGCAAGTGACGGCACGTGATCGGCGGCTTGCAGCGCTGGAACCGACGGTGGCAGCAGCGGAGGCCAAGGCGGTGCGACTGTCGCAGGAAGCGACGGCGCGCAGTGAGCAGATTGCAGCGCTGGGGCCCGCACTTGGGGCGGCACAGGCTGAAGCGGCGCGGCTGTCGCAGGAAATGGCGGCACGCGATGAGGAGGTCTCACGGCTCGGGTCGACCCTTGGGGCGGCCCAAGTCGACGCGGTACGGCTGGCGCAAGAGGTGGCGGCACGCGACGACGAGGTCGCGAGGCTCGGGTCGGCACTGGGGGTGGCGCAGGCTGACGTGGTGCGGTTGTCGCGAGAAATGGCGGCACGCGATGAGCAGGTCTCGCGGCTCGGACCGGCACTGGCGATAGCGCAGGCCGAGGCGGCGCAGTTGTCGCGGCAAGTAGCGGCACGCGACAAACAGGTCTCGACGCTCGAACCGGCATTGGCGGCGGCACGGGCGGAGGCGGCACAACTGTCGCAGGACGTGGCGGCGCGCGACGAGCGGATTGCGGCACTGGAACCGACTCTGACTGCGGCGCAAGAGGAGGCGGTGCAGCTATCGCAGGAGGTGGCGACGCTCGACGCCCGGGTGGCAGAACTCGTCGCGGCCAACGCGATCCTGCTGGATAGGCTCAACGCGTCTCTCGGTGCCAATGCCGAGTACGAGCAAAGCTGGGCAAGGCGAGCAAGCAGACTCTTTCAAAAGCGGTCCCCGCAACAGATTGCTGCGGCGGAAGCGCCAGCCGACTTGGTCCCCATCGCGGCCGCGAACACGCAGCGCCCGTACGGTGCGGTGGGCAGTGCCACCCCCAACGTTCCAAAATCTGCACTCCTTGTGGCCCTGGGAGCCGCATCGCCCGATGAGCAAGTGCAGCTGCTAAAAACCGTGTTCGTCGAAACACTCGTTGAGAACGCCCTGCTACGGCACAAGGTACGTCAATCATAGAGGTACATCTGGGGCATTGATTTCGATGCCCAGCACCCTGGCCGCGACCCTTCGCCGGGTCGCCCGCGCGAGGGCCTACTGTCCTGCTGTCTTACGCCGTCAAGGATGGGCTCCTACCACCCGACTGCGCCGTGCGCGCATGGCCGGGCTGCATAGCACACCGGAATGCAGGGCAACGCTCGTGACCCTGCCATCAATGCATAATCTCCCGGCTGAAGTTCACTCGGCCACGAGGGAGGAAACCATGAGCGAAATCGACGGCGCTACCCTGCTAGCGAGAAGCCTCAAGCAGCAGGGCGTCGATCACCTGTTCGGTGTCGTCGGGTTTCCGATCACCGCGATCGCCGCGGCTGCGCAGAAGGAAGGCATCGCCTACCTCGGCATGCGCAACGAGCAAAGCGCTGCGTACGCGGCGGGGGCTTACGGCTATCTTACCGGCCGCCCCGGCGCCTGCGTTGTCGTGACCGGACCAGGCGTGGTCCACGGCCTCGCGGGTCTCGCCAATGCCCAGCAGAATTGCTGGCCCATGATCCTGATCGGCGGCGCCTCGGAAACCTATCGCGGCGGCATGGGTGCGTTCCAGGAGGAACGGCAGGTGCTGATCGCCTCACCGTTCTGCAAGTTTGCGCACGGCATCGAGAGCGTGCAGCGCATTCCCTACTATGTCGAGATGGCAACCCGGCATGCGATCTACGGCCGCCCCGGCGCGACCTATCTCGACATGCCCGACGACATCATCAGGGGCACCTGCGATCTCGACAAGGTCGTTGCGGTCGAGCGCGCGCCCGAACCGCCGCGCATGGTGGCGCCTGGCGAGAACGTCGAGGCGGCGCTGAACCTGCTGGAAAAGGCCCAGCGGCCGCTCGTTCTTCTCGGCAAGGGTATGGCGTGGTCGCGCGCCGAGGACGAGGTCCGCGGCTTCATCGAGCGCACGCAGGTGCCGTTCGTGCGCTCGCCGATGGGCAAGGGCGTGATGCCGGACGACCATCCGCTGTCGGCAGGCGCGGCGCGTACGCTGGCGCTGCAGGAGGCCGATGTCATCTTCCTGATGGGCGCGCGACTGAACTGGATCTTCCACTTCGGCTTGCCGCCACGCTACTCGAAGGACGTCAAGGTCATCCAGCTCGACATTGCGCCCGAGGAAATCGGCCACAACAAGGCGACGGAGGTGGCGCTGGTCGGTGACGGCAAGGCCATCATCGGACAGCTCAACAAGGCGCTCGTCGACCGCCAGTGGTTCCACCCCAAGGATTCGGCGTGGCGCCAGGCGATCGCCAAGAAGACGGCCGA